>Ga0316204_10000193_pt1 | contig 251083 bp, 191 predicted proteins | sample 6monrhotite_MG_2_FD_205661 | JGI IMG/M metagenome (GOLD analysis project Ga0316204, IMG submission 205661) | Microbial mat bacterial communities from mineral coupon in-situ incubated in ocean water Damariscotta River, Maine, United States -... | ecosystem: Environmental > Aquatic > Marine >...
TCCGCCGTCGCAGGCAGCCTGAGTCAACAGAGCGCTCCCCACCCTCCACAAAGCTCTGTGCACAGAACCTCGGCCGCCTCCGGCGCCGAGGCTACCCGTGTTTCTGCCCGCTGCTGCGAGAGCGCCAATAGAGGACGCAGGAAGGTCAAGATCGAGTGTTTCCGCGAGAGCCGGATGGCCGCTTTCCCCACAACCGTAGGACGGATGTCCTGCTGCGATGGGCGTCAACCAGGCTCGACGTCCTCCGGGGGTCCCAAGACGCTCTGGAAGTCTGTGCGACTTTCAGGGCTTCGGCATCGATGTCGCGGGGAGCCGGTGGGAGCGCCGAGCAAGGGTGGGCGAATCCCCTTGCGACGCGCCCCAGCCGCCGATCACCCTCATGAAGGAGCCCAGGGCCCCCTGCGCACAAGAGCCCCTTGGCGGCAGGCTCTCGGCGGGCGATCATCAGCGTCATGACCCTGACACCGTCGATCACCTGTCCCCGCGCCATGCGTGGCCCCCTGGGCGGCCCACGCCGGACGACGCACTCAGAGGCCGCTCAGGGCACGATCAGGACCTCGTTGTTGCCGGCGGTCGCCCTGACCCCTAAGGAGCCCCTGACGGGCCTGAGACGCGTCCCTGGTGAGCCCTCTGGGGCCCGAGTGACGCCGTCAGCCTGGCTCGCAGACCCTGATACCAGGTACCTGGTGAGAGGTATGACCGCCAGCGGCACTCGACCAGCGATGGACGCCGTGTCGAACAAGGCCATCGCGAACTCCGCCGCCCACGGCGTCATCAGCAGGAGCGTCCAGTGAGCGACGAGAAGCTCAGGGAGCTAGAGCGAGCCTTCCAGGAGAGCGGGTCCGAGGAGGCCGAGTTGGCCTGGCTCAGGGAGCGAGCCCGCGCTGGGGAGAAGCTGGACTGGGAGAGCTACTCGCGGCTCAGCGAGTTGGACGTGGAGGCCGCTGCTGGGTATCTGCGGTGGAGGGTGGAGACTGGCGACTTGAGTCATGAACGACTGGAAATGGCTGCACATTGCGGTGACATCCCGGCCTGTGTCTCGGTCGGCCTTGAGTTCCGCGATCTCGGCCTGCCTGGCACCCGGTGGTGGGAGTGGACACATCCACTCCTGAGCAGCCTGGCTCGCTGGGGCACGCACCCGTGCGTCTGGGCGGTTGGTGAGCTAGTTGAGTCAGCCGTCGAAAGGCGACCAGACGCGCGGACCATTCATGGGATTGACGCCTTCATGCACGCGATTCGTGGCTGGATTGCTGCCGAAGGCACGGAGACAACATTCTCAGAACTTGGAACACTCCGACCAACAAGCGATCTCAAGGCCAGCCTTCTCCTACTCTCTCAGGGACCCAGCGTTAAGGCTGCCGGCTTGAAGGACTGGGTGATTAGAGCTGCCGACGCTGCGATATCGGCAGGCGCTGATCCCAAGACTCTCGTTGGGACTCTCCTAAGACTGCGAAGGCACGCCTTGCACAACTAAGCCTCAAGAGCCGAAGTGTCTCTCGTTGAAGAACGCCTCTGCCTCGGAGACCGTGGGGACATCCGGCTGCGAGTAATCGATGCGTTGGTCGAGAATGTTCACCCCCCTCGCGGGTGCGACCTCCGGAGAGAATTCATAGTCCAGCATGTGGGGTTTGCCGCGGACGCCTCCCAATTCCTGTGGAATCACATCTCCCTTCGCTGCGCCTATTGCTCGGTGCTTCCCTTCGAATACATGCGGGCGACCGCAGGAGTCGACACCGGCCAAGGTGTCGGCGGTGTAGTTTCGGCCAGCGGTCGGCTCATTGAAGGTCCTCGCAGTCCTTGCGTCGAAGATGATTCTCTGCGTTCCCTCTGCGGTTCTGTAGATGACTGGTTGATTGCTAGTGGGGTTGTGGCGTGCAGCTGATCCCGCGATTACAGAATGGCCGCGCCGTCAGCGACAGCACTCCCGGCTCCAGCTGGATCGTCAAAGAAGAAGAGGCCTCCGTAGAAGTTGATCGGAACGCTGACTATGGGCTCCACGACATAGTGAGAGAAGTTCGCAGGGCCGGTCAGAAGAACGACTCCAACGAACTCGAAGGGGCAGGACATCCGTCCTATTTGTAAGCAACACGCAGGACATCCGTCCTACGGTTGTGGGGAAAGCGGCCATCCGGCTCTCGCGAGAATCCTCGATTCGGACCCTCAAGCGCCCTCTATTGGCGCTCTCGCAGCAGCGGGCAGAAACACGGGTAGCCTCGGCGCCGGAGGCGGCCGAGGTTCTGTGCACAGAGCTTTGCGGAGGGTGTGGAGCGCTCTGTTGACTCAGGCTGCCTGCGACGGCGGAGCGCGGGTACCGCCCCGGATCCGGACTTTGTGCTCCCTCAGGAGGAGGTAGGTCCCGAGGGGGAACTCGATCTGGTGTTCGGTGCCGGCTTGGGACTTCAGCGCGTGGCGGCGGAACTCGAGGGCCCAGCGGTAGCGGTGTCGCCATGCGACGAGTTCCTCGAGGATCGCGTAGCGAGCGGCGGGGTCGCCCTTGCACGCGATTCGGGGGACGCGGGCGAAGGTCGGGCGGACGGAGCCTGCGCTGTCGCGCGGGTCCTGGGCGAGGACGGCCTTGACGCCCATGTAGCGCGTCTTGCCCTCGGAGCGGCGAGTGGCATGGACGACCTTGAGCTCCTCTTCGAGGCGGCCGCGGAAGTGTTGGCGGATCTCGTCGGGGGAGAGGTGCTCGTAGCCTCGCGGAAGGGCGACGGCGATCGTGACCTCGTCTGGAAGGGTGGAGCGGGAACGCTCGGCTTGGGCGCGCTGGCGCTCGAGGCGGAGGCGGCGGAGACGGTTGCGGCGCTGGCGGAGGAGCTCGCGGCGGCGCTTGGCCGAGAAGCCCTTGCCGCGCAGGGCCTTCTCGCGGTCGCCCTCGCGACCTTTGGCTAGGGCCTCTTGCTCTTCGTCGGCGAGCTGGGCCTTCCAGTCGCGCATGGCGTAGTCGTCACCCGGCGCGTGGCGCTCGCGGCCGCGGCCGCCGAAGAAGGCGCCCGTGGGCTTGGAGACCCGGAGCTCGGTGCCTAGGTCCTCGGGGAGGAAGGTCGCGCCGGGCCAGTGCTCGGGGCGTCGGACCATTCCGTCGCGGACGCAGTTGGTCCAGGCAAACTGGTCGCCAGGCTGCTTCGAGATCCAAGCTCGACGGGCTTGAGGGGCCAGTCGGGGCAGTGTCCAGCACCACGCGGTCGACTGACACTTGGCCTCGCCATGCCCAAGCTTATGGCGAAGCAGTCGAAGATCGCAATCTCGACTCCGCCCGGTTGCTCTCTCGGCGTTTTGGAGGAATTGTCCTCGTAAGGCCCCTTTGCGCTAGGTGCATGATCATGCGGTCCGGGCTGCATGTAGCAATGAAGCTTCAAAGCCGGTTGCGAAGAGGGGCGGAGTCCGTTGTCAAGTCCGCTCTGAGTCAAAACGAGAGGAGGCCGGACAGCCAAGTCACTACCGGTGCGCGACTGCTCTAGCCCTCTCCCGCAGGCGTTTGGGAAGTTCACAGTAGCGCGCGTATGCCTCGTGTGCCCCGATCCGATCGAACACTTGAACGCAGGCCTCGATCTGCCGCGCAGCTTCCGGTCCAGTTGCGTGCCCCTCGAGGAGGTTCAGGAGGTTCAGGAGGATCGTGCGCCGCGACTCGGCCTCAGCGCTGGCGCCTCGGACCGGAGCCAAGGAGCGGCGGACCTCGCCTAGGTCCTCGCCAGCGGACAAGAGTGCGGCCGCGCGGTTCAGGCGAGCTCGGGCCAGGACCTCGCTCGAGCCAAACCTCTTCGCCGCGACGGCAGAGCGCTGATAGGCCTCTGCTGCCGCGCGAGGTTGCTGCCTTGCCCACAGGGCCTGCCCGGCGAGGCTCTCGGCGCGCGCGAGGGACTCTGCTGAGGGTCCGTCGTCGCTGATCGAGAGCGCTTCCTCGGCCGCCTCAGCAGGCTGCCCGAGGGTAAGACGTGCTTGGGCCATGGCAAGCCGAGCCCGGTGACGGTGCGCCTTCGAGGGGGCTGACCCGACGAGATTGAGCGCCTTGGTCGCGGAGAGCAAGGCCAAGGCACCGGCACCGCGTCGCGCTGCCAAGCCGGACCGCTCCAACTGCACCTCAAGGGCGCTGCGTGTGAGCGTGAGTTCACGCCGATCCAGGGAGGCCACGATCCGCTCCAGGGCGCTCCCGTGCCCAGCGGCGATCGCAGCCTCGACCAAGGGCGTGCAATCTGGCCTTCCGGCGGCCGCTCCAAGGCGCAGCAATCCTGCCTGAACGCGCTGGGCGGGGGTCTTCATCGATGACAGTTCAGGCAGTTGATCTTCGGCTGCCAAGGCAGCGCCGGCGACGACGAGCCAGGCTTCGTCGGACATCACCCCACCTCCGGCCGAAGCGTAGATCCTCGCGGCTTCCTCCGCGTGCTGGCGGGCCGAACTCGGCTCGCGCGCAAAGACCTCGAGCGCTGCCCTCAGGGCCTCGTCTCCGCGGCGGAACTCTTCAGGAGCCTTCGCTCGCGCGGAGTCGCAGGCGCTGTAGGTCACGATCCCTTGGGTCGCGAAGGCTTCGCTCAGGCGAGCTCGCTCGGGGCCCTCCGTCTCGAGCCAGAGGGCATGGCTGAGGTCATGTGCCTCGGCGAGAAGCGAGCCCAGGCAGGCTGGTGACTCCGAAAATCGCTCCGACTCTTGGCGAAGCTGAGCGACCTCAGCAGCCGCTGGTCGGACGAGCCAACCCGAGCCGAATCGAGTCTCAGGAGAGACTCCCTCGACGTCGCCTCGCGAGGCGCAGGCCGAGAGGAAGGCTAGAAAACCAACCAAGAGGGCGCGCTGGGGGAACCTGGGCATCTGGGAGATCTTCACTTTCCGCCTCGGATCGGTTCGTTCCAGGGAAGGAGCGTGTCTTCAATCAGGCGTCCGTAGTCGGCAGCCCCCGGAGCGTCGCGGCGGTCGTAGCGCTGGAGCGCTCGGTCGCCGAGGTCATGGAAGGGATGGAGCGAGAGCGCCTCGAGACGTCGTCGGGAGACTTCCTGACCCTCCTGAGGGGTGGTCAGGACGTGGGGCGTGATGATCAGAATCAACTCCCGGTGAGACTCGGTCCGCACGGTCTCTCCGAACAGCCAACCGATCAAGGGGATGTCCATTAGGTAGGGGATCCCTCGCGTTTGGTCGACCATCTCCTTGCGGATCAAGCCGCCAACCGCCAGGGTCAACCCGTCCTTGGCGACGACCGTCCCTTCGAGGTTCGCCGTGTTGACCGTGTCGATCGCGAAGGTCGTCACGCCGCCCTGCCCGTTGGAGATCGGCAGCGTGGCCCCTCCCTGATTCACCGTCGAGACGTCCTGGACGATCGTGAGCGTCACAGTGCGGTCGGCGTTGATCGATGGGACGAGTCTGAGCGTGTTGCCAATGTCGCGGAGGGTGACCGTCGGCACGAACTGGCTCTGGACGACGCCGTTGGTCGTCGTGTTCTGCAGCGAGAAGTTGCGCACCAAGGGGCGCTCTTCTCCGATGAAGATCCGCGAGACCTCGTTGTTGGCGCAGAGCAGGAGCGGGGTCGCCAGGACGCCAAGGCGCCCCTCCGTCTCGAGCATCTCGAGCCGCACGCGGACGTGGTCGTTCAAGAATTGATAGACCATGGCCCCGCCCTGGAGGGGGGCGTTCCCTGCGCCGAGGACGTTTTTGGCTACGGACGTCGCCCCGCCGAGGAGGGGGTTGGCCGGCTCTCCGGTCGGGAGGTTCGGCCGCACCCTTCCGTCGACCCAGTCCACGTCGAGCGCGGAGCGGAAGTCGTCGCCCAGGTTCAGCTCCAAGACCTTGACCTCGAGGAGGACCTGGGGCGTCGGGCGGTCCAGCTCCAGGATCAACCGCTCGATGTCTCCGAGCGCCTCCTCGTCGCTGGTGCGGACGACCAAGAGGTTCTGTCGCCTGTTGACGGTGACAGCGATCCAGGGACGGCTGGAGGTCAAGCCTTTGAGATCACCCTGGACCTCGTTCCCCTCGACTCGGATCCGTTGGAGCTGCTCGGGCGTCAGGTCTTCACGCAGCTCCTGGTTCTGTTGGCCCCGACCGGCGAAGCCGAAGCCCTGCCCCTGGCCTTGACCCAGCCCATTGTTGAACCCGCCGCCTCCGAGGCCGTTGTTGATCCCGCCGCCGATCCCGGTCGTGAAGCGCTGCCCGCCAGAACCTCCGAGCGCAGTCGCGTTGCCGTTGGCCCTGTTGGCTCCCGCTCCGAGCCCGTTGGCAGCCAAGGGGGTCGCCAGCGCCTCGGTGGCGAGTCCGAAGTTGAGGAGGACCCGGTTTGGGTAGAGGTCTCGAATCGCGCCCGCGACGACGACCGCGTTGGGGTGCAGCAGGGTGAACACCTTGGTCGTTGGTTGGCGGAGGACGACGAGATCCTTACGGTATTCGTCGGCGGTCATGATCCGCACGATCCCGTCGTTTTCGCGATACCAGAGCCCGGCGACCTTGCAGAGGGTCTCGACCGCTTCCTCCACGGTCACGTCCTGGAGGAGCATTGCAGGGAGGTCTTTCTCTGACGCCTCGACGGTGCCGACGACGTTTGCGCCTGAGGCCTGGCAGAGCAGGCGGACGGCGTCCTGGACCTTCAGCGCGCGGAGGTCGAGGTAGTCGATCGAGGCCGCGAGGGACTTTCGACGCGCGATCACGACCGGGGAAGCCTCAGGACGCGCCTCTGGGCTGGGAGCGGGCTTTGGGCGAGGTTCCTGGGCGTAGGCGGGGCAGAGGCAAGTTGCGAGGGCCAAGGTCAGGGCACCCGCGCAGAGGTGAACGCGACTCATCGAGCCTCGATCCTCTCCCCGCTCTCGCGGTGCAGGAGCTGGACGCCGGAGCGGTCGATGGCCTGAACGTGGAGGACGAGGGACGTGGGCGGGTTGGAGATTCGAACCCGGAGCCCGTCACCGACCTTGACGATCTCGCTCCGGCCGGCGAACTCGACGATCGCAAGGGGGTCTTGGCCTTCGAGCCGGATCAGGCCTTTGACCGAGAGTGGGGGCAGCTTGGCCATTGCAGCCATGCGAGTCCTGCGGACGCGGCCACGAAATGGGTCCTCGCTGGCAGGGGCAGGAGACTCAGGAGCCGCCGAGGGCGGAGTCTCAGGCAGCGGGGTCAGCGAGGGCTCGGGAGCTGGAGTCGGGGCCGGCGTCGGGGTCGCGCCGGGCTCACCTCGTCCGTCCTGGCCCTGGCTGCGAGGCAGGGTCTGCCACGCCAGCGCGCAGAGGAGAGAACAGACGGACAAAGTCAACAGACGACGCATTGGAACCTCAACGCGCTGCTACGCGAAACAGAGCTTGAAAGAAGCTGAAGTAGACGAAGCCGACCATTCCGCCGATAACGATCAGGAGGGCAGGCTCGACGAGGCTGGAGAGGGTCTTGAGGAGCCGCTCCAGGCGCTGGTCGTAGAAGGCCCCGAGCCGGGCCGCGACTTCGTCGAGGGCGCCGGTCTCCTCTCCAACGGCCACTACCTGACGGCCGAGCGAGGGGAAGAGAGGGTCTTCGAGGGCGCGAGCCAGGGTGGCTCCGCTCAGGACGGCTGAGTGGGCGCGCTCCAAGAGGGCGCGGAAGCGCTGCGAAGCGACGGTCGGCACGAGGACTTGCAGCGACTCCAGGAGGGGCAAGCCGCTTCGGAGCAAGAGGGAGAGCGTCGAGAGGACGTGGGCCATGGCTGCAGCCTGGAGGACGCTTCCGATCACGGGGACCCGGAACAAGACCCCCTCCATGACTGCGCGTCCGCGCTCTTGCCGCCAGGCCGCGATCAGCGAGAGGACTCCGAGCGAGACCACGACCAGCACCGCCGGCCCGTGGTTGACCAAGAGGCTGGAGAGATCCAAGAGCGCTTGGGTCGTCCAGGGCAGGGCGACCCCTCGGGAGGCCAAGAGCGCGGCGAACTTGGGCACGACCTGGGTCGTCAAGAACACGAACACGCTCAAGGCAGCGACGACGACCAGGGTCGGGTAGCTGAGGCTCGTCACGAGCTGACGGCGAAGCTCGGAGCGACGCTCGATGACCACTCCGGCCCGCTCGAAGGCCGTCTCCAGTTCGCCCGTCGCCTCAGCCGTCGCGGTCAGGCGAGCCACGATGGTCGGGAACAAGGGCTCCTGCTCGAGCGCGCTGGACAGGGGGCGACCCTCTCGTAGCGAAGTCGCGAGGCGCCGCGCGCAGGCCCGGAGCCTAGGCTTGGCCGAGGTGCGCGCGAGGGTCTCGAGGGCGGTCAGCAAGGTCAGCCCGCTCCGGAGCATCAACGCTAGCTGCCCCATGAAGAGGCTCTTGTCTCCGCTGGTCACAGGCCAGGCGATGCCGCTGCGGCCTTCCTTGGCTTCGAGGGACTCACCCGGGAGGAGTCGCGTGGGGAAGAGCCCTTGCTCGCGCAGAGCCGCGATCCCCTCGGCTTCGCCAGCGGCGTCCAAGCTGCCTTTCAGGAGGGTTCCGCCGCCGTCCAGTGCCTCGTAGCGAAACCTCACTAGATCCTCACCCGCATCGCTTCATGCACGCTCGTGACTCCGGCCAGGACCTTGTCCAGGGCGTCGGCGCTCAGAGGACGCTGTCCCTGCTCCCGACTGACTCTGCGCAGCTCCTCTTCGCCCGCGCCCCCTTCGAGCGCTTCCGCGACCGGACCTTCCAGCCACAGGGCCTCGCTGAGGGCGATCCGACCTCGAAACCCGGTCCCCATGCAGGCTGGGCAGCCGGCCGGTCCAAAGATGTCGGCGCCGACGAGGCCCGAGCGCTCTGGGTCGAGCGCTCGCGCCTCTCGCTCGCCGAGGGCTGCGGGCCGTCGGCAAACCTGGCAGAGTCGTCTCACCAGCCGCTGGGCCAAGGCTCCCCGGAGGACGGCAGCGACGAGGAAGGGCTCGCAGCCGAGGTCCACCAGCCGAGCCGGGGCCCCTGCCGCCCGATTGGCGTGGAGGCTCGAGAGGACGAGGTGACCGGTCATGGCGGCCTTCACAGCGACGTCTGCCGTCTCTCCGTCTCGGACCTCACCGACCATGATCACGTCCGGGTCATGTCGCAGGAGGGCCCGGAGGGCGCCTGCGAAGGAGATCTTGCCTCCGATCTGAACCTGGCCGACCCCGCTCAAGGTCCGCTCGACGGGGTCCTCGACGCTCATTACGTTTCGCTCGGGCGAGGCGATCTCGCGCAGAGCTGCGTAGAGCGTGGTGGTCTTTCCGCTGCCCGTCGGGCCCGTCAAGAGGACCATTCCGTGGGGCTGGCTCAGCGCGTCCCGGAGGCGCCCTTGCGCGGCCTCGCCGAAGCCGAGGTGCTCGATCGTCAGGTCTTCAGCGTCCGCTCCTAGCAGCCGGAGCGTCGCCCGCTCGCCATGGCGGGTCGGGATCGTCGCCACGCGGACCTCGAAGCGCTGCTCCGCGCTCGGCTCGTAGCTGAAGCTCCCGTCTTGCGGGAAGCGGCGCTCGGCGATGTCGAGCCCTGCGAGGACTTTGACTCGCGAGACGAGCGCCGCGGCCTCCTGCGGCGGCAGGACCCCGCCCGTGGCGGAGAGGAATCCGTCCACCCGCAGGCGAATCACGAGGCCTTCCGGCTGGGGATCGAGGTGGACGTCCGAGGCTCGTCGTAGCCAGGCCTGCTGGAGCAGATCGTCCAAAAAGGAGACAGCGCCTAGGCCCGCCGCGGATCCGCCGGCCTCCACGCCGTGCCGCCGAAGCGCGAGGTTGATCGAGGCAGGCTCCGCGATCACGGGTTCGACCTCCCCGTAGACCCTCCGCAGAGTGTCCATGGTGGACGAATCGTCGGGGTCGCTGATCGCGACCTGAACCCGCCCCGCCGAGCGCCGGAGGGGCAAGACCTGCTTGCGGATCAGGAGCCGCTGCGGCGCCGCTTGGAGGAGGTCCGGCGCCGCCTCCAAGCCAGCGGCCTCACAGAACTCCAACCCCCGAACCTGCGCCCAGGCACGGTAGAAGGCTTCGCGGGGGAGGCGCTCGCGAGTCGAGGCCAGGAGCAGGGGCTCGACCCGAGAGCGCCGAGCCTCGGCGACGAGCTGCTCGGGGTCTGCGGAGAGCAGTCCGAGGCTCTGGGCGGCTCTCAGGATCGGCAGGCTCACTGCCAGCTCCCCGCCACGCTCGAGGTCCCGCTGCGCTTGCGGCGCAGGCGCTCGCGCACCTGGTCGGGCGCGCGGGCAGCTTGGAGGGCCTGCTCGGTCGAGATCAGGCCCTCCTGCACGAGCCTCGCGAGAGAGGCTTCGAGGGTCAGCATTCCCAGCTGAGCGCCGCTCTCGAGGGCGCTCTGGACCAGGGCAGGGCGACCGCTCCGGATCAGGTTCGCCACGGCCGAGGTGACCTTGAGGAGCTCCGCGACCGGGACGCGGCCACCTCCGCTTCGCCTCAGCAGACGCTGGGAGACCACGGCGCGGAGCACGTAAGAGAGCTGGTTCCGCACCGAGGAGCGCTCCTGGTCTCCGAAGGCCCCAACGAAGCGTTCGCTGGCGGAGGTCGCGCTGGAGGCGTGGAGCGTCGCGAACACGAGGTGACCGGTTTCGCCCGCGGTCAGGGCTGCTCGCATGGTCGCTTGATCGCGAAGCTCTCCGACCAGGATCACGTCAGGGTCTTCGCGGAGGGCGGCCCGGAGGGCCTGGGCAAAGGCGTCGAAGTCCGTGTGCAATTGTCGCTGGCGGACGAGCGCGCGCCGACTCGGGTGGAGATACTCGATCGGGTCCTCGAGGGTCAGAATGTGCACGGCTCGCTGGGCGTTGATTCGATCGATCAGCGTGGCCAAGGTCGTCGTCTTGCCAGAGCCAGTCGCTCCGACGAAGAGCACCAGTCCGTCTTGGAGATCGGCCAGGTCCCCGATCTGCGGAGGTAGGTGGAGGTCCGCGAGAGAGCGAATCTGATCGTCGAGACGGCGAATCGAGAGCGCGAGGTGCCCTCGTTCACGGAACAGATTGATCCGGAACCGGTGGCCCGCTGCGCTGCTGAGCGCCAGGTCGAGGGAACCCAGGGAGGCGAAGGCCCTCCGCTGCGCTTCGTCACAGGTGGCGCTCGCCAGTGCCGCCAACTCGTCTGGGGTCAACGCCGACTCACCGGAGAGGAGCTCCAACAGCCCTTGCGATCGCAGCCGAGGAGGCTCGCCGACGGTCAGGTGCAGGTCGGAGGCGCCGGACTGGGCAGTTCGCTCGAGGAGCTGCAAGAGCCTCTCTCGGGCCTCAGGGCTGGGCGACGGCAGAGGACGGTAAGTGCTCACGGGAGCAGCTCCAGCTCGAGCCGCAAGGGACCCTCGCGGAGGGGGTTCGATTCCAGGCTGAGGGTGAAGGACTCGACCCGAGCCGGATCGTCCCAGCGGGCGAACTTCTCCAGCAGCGCGCGGACCTGCGCGAAGTCGCCGTTGGCGCTCAGCCGCAGGGAGGCCTCTCTAGAGGCCAGGGGGGCTCTGCCGCGCCGCCTGCGGGGCCTGAGCTGGACCTCGACCCGCTCGAGCTTCAACCCCGAGCTCCGCGCCAGCTCCTCGAGGGTGCTCTCGAGCTCGATCTCCTGGCCCTCGTCGAGGTCCGGGATCGCCGCGACCTCTTCGTGGAGGGCGGCGACCTCGGCTTGGAGCGAGGCCATGGAGGTCCGGGACGGAGGAGGGAGCGGGGGACGATCGGCGACCTCGCGCTCGTAGTGGCGGGCGTCCTTGTAGGAAGGAACTCCCCTCAGGTGGCCCCAGGCAGTGATCGTGATCGCCACGCCTAGGAGGGTGTAGACCCCAGTCCTCGTCACTTGACTCGGCCCCTCGGCTTGGGGGTCGGCTCGGCGAAGGCAGCGCTGAAGCGGAACCCTTCCGCGGTCCGCTTGACCTCGCGCTCGGCCAGGTGCAGACCCCGCGTCTTGAGACTCAGCTCGAGCCGCGTCAAGAAGCGCTCAGCGTCCTGGCCGCTGTCCGCGATCCCTGCGACTTCGACTCCCTCCGGCCCGTCGTGACATCGATCCAGCGCGACTCCGGCCGGAGCTTTGGCCAACACCGCCAGCAGCCGCGTCAGCTCTCGCGTCCGCTGCTCGGCTTCCTCGCGGGAGGTCTTGTTCGCTCGAGCTGGACCGAGGGTGGCCAGGAGCTGGTCGCGCTTGGTCTCCAGGGCCTGCCGCACTCGGTCACGGAGCTTGAGCTGCTCTTCGGCGGCCTCCCGTCGTTCGAACTCACGGCGCGCTTCGGCCCGCCATGAGTGGAGTCCATAGTCCACGGCTCCTAGCGTTAGCAACACGAGGACGAACGCGGCGAGGACCTTGACGAGGGGGCGCTCCAGGAGCGGGGTGCCCTGGCGAGCGGCGCTCACGCCTGCGACTCGGTCGCCGCCGAGCTCTGCGCGGAGGTGCCGGGCAGCACCCAAGACTCCGCTCGGCTGCGAAGCCGCGACGCGAATCAGGTCGGGGTGATTCGCCCTGAGGTTGGCCTCGACCTCCTCGTCGAGGAGTCCGATCGCGACCAGCGGACTCGAGATCAAGCTCGAGGCGCTCTGCGCAGCGTCTCGCGGAGAGAGTCCGCTCAGGACACGTAGGCGAGAGACGCCTCCTTGCTCCCAGCGAGCGACGCTCAGCTGATTGCCGCTGGCTTCGAGCAGCGTGGCCTCGGCCGGCAGCTCGGGCACCAAGGCTGTGCCGCAGCCCAAGCGTGGGTAAAGCGCTAGGAGCTCGAGTCCTGCGCCGCGGAACACCCCGCAGAGTCGGGCGCGCTCGCTCTCGGCCAGGCCGCAGGTCAAGACTGGACCCGGTTGGGTCTGCTCGCGCCTCGGCTTTGCCCAGCCACACGCCAGCTCACGTCCGCCTTCGACGAGGTGAGGCTCGATCTCGAAGCGAACCAACCCCTCGATCTGAGCCTGGCCGGCCTGGGCCAAGGGAGGGAGGTCCAGGCACACCGCGGCGACTCGATCCGTCAGGAGCAGGGCCCTCCGAGGGAGTGAGTGTCCGGCCTCCCTAACTCGGGAGAGCGCCGCCCGGAGGGTGCTCTCGAGTCCACCTTCAAGGGGCACCAAGACTCGAGCTTCGACCTCGTCGGACCCGACCACGGCCAAGCGTATGCCCTCGGCCAGCTCCTCTACGGCGAGGAGGCGCCCCTTCTCGCGACGCCGCCTCATGGGGTGCGCACGCGCGCGAAGGTGCACGCCGCGGGCTTAATCCACGCGCTCCGGGGGAGAACCGTGACCGGGAGCAGGATCGGCGCGTGCCCTTCGTCAACGGGGCCCAGCGGAACTCCGTCGCTGTCACGGATTACGGCCAGAGCCCACCGCCCTTGGGGGATCCGAGGCAGAGCGTTGCTGAAATCGAAGCTGACACGAGCGGAGCCCCCGACGGCGATCGTCGCCGCGCCAGACCCAACGTCTGAGATGTCAGCGCGGGTCGTTTTCTCTAGCGACCAGGCCGCGAGGCCTCCCACGCTCCAATCGGCAGGCGAACCTGGCTCGAAGCTCGGGATCACGACCCTGAGTCGGACGCTGAGGGGATCGAGGGGGGCACCAGTGTCGTTGAAGATCTCGAGCTCCACCCTCTCAGGCGCGGCGGCGAGGTCCACGGACCAGTCGCTGGGCGTGACGAGGCGAGGGGCCGGTGAGGGTAAGGGAGCGGGGTAGGCCGGCTGATCAGTGTCGAGGCCAACACCTCCAGCGACGCCGTCCCTCCCATAGCTGATCAGGTCGAAGTAGGTCCCGTCGCTGACGTCGAGCACGACTTGCCACCCGTAATTGGTGGCGTCGTCGGTTTGCGACACCGTGCTCCAACCGTCGCGGAAAGCCGGCGAACTGGTAGCTGCGTTCGCCTCCCAAGTTCCCCGAAGGTAGGGGCCTCGCCAGCCGGCGCTGGCTGCATAGGTGGCGTTGTGAGCGAAGAGATGCGTGCCCTCGGCAGGGGGGGCGAGGAGCTCTTGGACGTTGCGGGGGAGGCGCCCCATGTCGGCCACGAATCCAGTCAGGACGGGCCGCTGGTCGACCTGGCGGGCGGGGCCAACGATCGCCTCACGAACTTGTTGGCGACGACTCGTGGTCAGGGTTTGCCGGGCCTGCCCGTCGGCCTCGCCGGTCAGGCTGACCGCGCTGGCGGCCAGGGCCGCCAGAATGAAGACCACGATCAAGAGCTCGAGGAGTGTCAGTGAGCGACGCACTAGCGCACCAAGAACAGACCGAAGTCGTCGGAGTAAGGCCCGACCGGGATCAGGCCGGACGCGTCGAGGGCTGCGGGCGTGCGCTGTCCTGGAGGCGTGGTGTCGAGTAGGGCGTGCTCGACATAGACACCGTCGTCTCCGCTGCTGACGAGCCTGGCGAAGGAGCTCCTGAGCTGAGCTCCAGGTGACTCGAGGATCGGAGCCACGTTCAGGAGGTAGAGCGGGCGTCCCTGGGGGGAGGAGAGGACTTCTGCGCGGGGGTCGCCCGTCGGTGCGCTCCACCAAGCGAAGGGCTGACCAGCGCCGAGAGGCTGAAAGCTCTGCCCGTTGCTGAGGGCCGGGACGCGCACGGGGAGCAAGCTAGGAGCAGCGTTGAGGGCGCCGCTCTGGTCGATTTGGGTCGCGAGTTCGACCCACCCGACCGATTCGGCTCGCAGGTAAGGACCGCGCCAACCGCGCCGACGCTCTGGGCTCCAGGTGACGAGTGGCTCTGCGGATCCGATCAGGGCCCAGGCGTAGGGGTCACTGGTGTCGATCGTGGAGGCGGTCGCAGGAGCGCGGATCAGCATCAGGAGGTTCGCGGGCGAGGTCAGCCAGGCTTCCCACTCGGCGGTGTTGGCGAAGGGGGCAGGCGGACTCGCGGGACGCAGCACGCCGTTGGTGGTATCGGGTGCGAAGAGTCCCTCACCGGGAAAATACCCTGTGTCAGCGCGAAAGCGCCGGAGCGCTTCGCGGAGTTCACCGGCCCTCAGCTCACGAATCCCGGCTTCGGCGTGGTCAGAGCTCGTGCCCAGGCTGACGAGGAGCGAGCCAGCGAGGGCCGCCAAGATCGTCAGCACGATCACGAGCTCGAGGAGAGTGAAGCTGCGATTGGGGTAAAGGTTCATCTGGGCCAAACGCACCCGACGCGAAGCATGCCCCCAAGGACATATTCGCGCCGGGCACTAGGTGGTCGGTTCTAGGGGCTGAGCCCTAGCCGCGACGTTGCTTGTTGGGCAAAGACTCGTTGAACTGCTCGATGGCGTAGCGGTTCAGACGGCCGTAAGAATCACACACACCCACGAGGACCGCGCGCTCGCCCGAGCGGAAGCAGGCGAAGATCGCGACGTAGTGCCCATAGTATGAGCCGTCGTTGCCGGGGTAGATCGGAGCGTTCAGCATCGTCTCGGGGACGGCGGAGTTGCGCGGGCCAATCCCGACGGCCACGAGGGCCTCGACGTCGTCGGGCAGGCTGTAGAGCCCGGCGCCAGCGACGCCTAGGGTCGAGGGGTAGACCTGGCGGAGGATCCGCTGAGCGTCCGAGTTGGTCGTCGTGGTGTCGACCAGAGCGAAGAAGTCAGTGGCGGCGTTGCTGATGGCTCGCACGATCGTCGCGCTCTCGTTGGCGTTGGCCGTGTTGTCCGCGCCGCGAACGTGATCGACGAGGGTGTCGAAGCCAGAGCGACGGAAGCTGCGGTGGCCGCCGTTCGTGAGCTGGCCTGCGACCAAGGCCCGGTCGAGGTGGGGGCCCGAGTCAGGGAGACCGCTTCCTTGGACTGAGGTGGGCGGATCGATCCAGTTCGTCCCGTCGTGCCATGCTGGAACCAAGACCCCGTCCGTGGTGAGTCCGTCGCCGGCGGCCGTGATGCTGCCGCTGGCGTCGGCGTCGACGAGGAGCGAGTCGAGGTGGGTTGGGTATCGCTTGTTGAGGACGAAGTGCAGTTGGAGGTTCTCAGCCAGGTCAGCGCCGGTCTTCGCCGTGTAGGCCATATCGGTGGTCCGGCCGAGTTGAGCGACCTGAGCGATCACGAGGCCTGCTAGAGCGGCCAGGATCATGAGCACGATGACGAGCTCGAGGAGGGTGAACGCGCGCTGAGCGCGCAGTCGAAGGCGATTCATTGAGTTCCTCGTTGAAGAGAGATCTGTGTTTGAAAGCCGATCCACCTGAGTCGGCAGTAGGCACCGAGCACTTCGCGTGCCAAAAGACAACCTTGCCATCTATGGAGTTGTATCTGTTCTTGAAACGCATGTGGATGATTGTCATCCAGATTGGCGCGATCTGATTCAGGGAGGGCCGACTGCGCGACATGGAGGTCCCAGGTGGGCGGGCAGGCCTTGGGGCTTGAGAGCAGAATCGCCTCAGCTATGGAGGTTAGGAAGGTGCTGATTTTGCACAGGAGGTTGACTGGGAGGGCTCAACCCCCTCTGACCGCCCTAGCGAACAATCGGGCCCAGGTGGGGCGCTTGATTAAGGAGACTGGACGTGAGTTGGATTGCTCTCTGGCTCCTTGCTCCACTCATAGTTGGCGTGACCGCCTTGGTGCTTTCGCTAGACGGGGCCTAGCGAGTGAAGGGCACGATTTCGCCAACGTTTCCGACCCCGGACGATCGTCCTCCTCGACCCAACGATTGTCCTCCTTGCCCCCGAATTGACAGACGGACTGCTTCTGTCGCCTAGCCCGACGCCGCCGAGCTTGGCCGGTTAGAATCCGCACCCCAAGTGGTCGGAGGGGTTCGTTATGTCGAATCGGGGAAGGATCGCGATCCTCGCGGCCCCAGCGGGGGTGCTGGCTTGCGTCCTATTCTTTCGAGACACTCCTCCCGTGATCGAAACCCCAGCTCCACAAGGGCTTCGGGAAACGGACTCGCCGAAACGTCGTGCCTTCTCTCAATCCCTGAGGTGGTACGGGACGGTCCAGCCCAAGGAGTCGATCCGGGTCATTGCCCTCGAACCCGGAGACGTGGTTTCCGTCCTGGCCGCAGATGGTGCGCTAGTGACCAGCGGTACTCCGCTGTTCACGCTGGGTGGCCCGCTCTTCAGTGATCGCGCTAGGGTGGCGAGAGCCGCTGTTAGGTCGTTGTCACGAAGGATCGAGCTGTCAGGCAAGAACCTGGCTAGAGAACGCAAGTCGCTCAAGACGACCGTGCAGTTGCTCGAAGAGCGCGTCCGCCTCGCGGAAGCGGTCGTGGCTCGACAACAACAACTCCTGAGTTCCAGCGCAGGGTCCGCGATCGAACTCGACCTCGCTCGCTCCGAGCTTCTCCGGCTGCGGGCAGCTCGAGAAACGGCGCGCTTCGAGATACCCGACGAGATGGACTTGACCGAGGCGGAGGGCGTTCGCCTCCGGACAGCGCTCTCCGCCGCAAAAGCAGGTCTGCGACGCCTGGAGCTTAGTGCCACAATTCGTGCACAGTCGGCTGGGAACTTTGTCCGCAGGCGTGTCAGCCCCGGACAGACGGTCCAGCCCGGGGAGGATCTCGCCATGGTCTTGGGCGAGGGACTGCGGATCGAGGCGACCGTGTTCGCACCGACTGGCTGCCAGCTCGCGGCGCTCGCCGTCGAGGTCGAGCTGGGTTCAGGCCAGTTGATCAGCGGTCGCGTCGAGCGAGTCTTGCCCGAAACCACGCCTGCTGGCGCGCGACGTGTTTGGCTCCACGGGGAACAGTTGGAGCGGAGGCTCTCTCTTGGCCAGCGCGTGACTGGGCTGGTTCGACTCACGGATCCCCAGGAGGCGTTAGCCATACCCGCTTCCGCGCTGATCTACGACGAACGTGAGCGCGCCTTCGCCTACGTGAAGACTCCCGGGGGGTTCTCAAGGCGCCCCGTTGAGACGGGACGAGAAGCCGAGGGGTGGGTCGAAGTTCGGAAGGGCGTCGGGCAGGACGACGTGGTCGTAGTGTCGGGGGCCTACCAGCTCTATTACGAGGATTTCGACAAGCTCCACCAGCTGGAGGATTGAGGGTGGGCTGGCTCGTCCGCTCGTCGGTCCGCCGCCCACTCCTGGTAGGGGTGTTGGCGGTGGTAGCTGCCCTCGCAGGGGTGTTCTCGGCCCGGCGCATGCCCGTAGACCTGTTCCCGAACGTCAACGTCCCCCTCGTGAACGTGATCTCTCACTATCCGGGGGCGACAGCGGAAGACCTCGAGCTGCTCGTCGTGCGGCCCATGGAGGTCGAGCTGCAGGGAATCCCGGGCGTTCGCCGAGTGGCTGCGTCTTCGAGTCAAGGCGTCGCGCGCGTGACCGTCGAGTTCACCGCGGCCACGTCGATCGTGGACGCACGCCACGCGGTGCAGTCGAAGCTCGCTCGGCTCCGCGCGGTCTTCCCGCGCGAGGTCGAGCCGCAGATCGAGAACATTGGCACCACGCTGCAAGAGGTTTCAGGCTACGTCGTCTACGGAGGGGCGGATCCAGTGACCCTCCGGAACGCCGTCCGCCACGACTTGGCGACCCGCCTCGCCGCGGTGCCCGGCGTTGAGCGGGTGGACGTCCTCGGCGGCGCTCGGCGCTCCTTCGAGGTCACGGTCGACGTCGAGGCGTTGGGCAAGGCTGGGGTCACGGTGCCCCACGTCGTCGAAAGCCTGGACCGCGGCAACAGGACCTCGGTCGCCGGTTACGTCGAACGCGGCTCGCGGGACTACCTCGTGCGCGGAGACGCGCGCTTGACTGGTGTCGAAGACGTGCGCGAAACGCCGATCCGCGCTGGCCCGGAGCCTGTCCTCATTCGTGACGTCGCGACGGTGACCGAGGGCAGGGTGCCTCAGCACTACGCGATCCGGGGTGACGCTCGCCCGGCGGTCGCCTTCGTGATCCGCAAGCAGCCTGGCGCGAACACGATCTCGGTCGTCCAGGACGCTGACGCCGCGCTCGCGGAGCTGGCAAGCCTGCTCCCGCCTGGCTCGACGCTCCGCAAGTACTACGACCAGGCGGAGATCATTCGAGAGGCCCGAGACGCGATCCTGATCGACACGCTCGTGGGAGCCCTCCTCGCTGTACTGGTCCTGTGGTTCTTTCTTGGAGCGCTGCGCTCGACCCTGATCGTCGCGCTGACGATCCCGCTGACCCTCCTCGCGACTGTGTGCTTCATGCACTTGCTGGGCCTCGGGTTCAACACGGTGACCATGACGGCGCTGACCCTCTCGATCGGCATGATCGTGGATGACGCGATCGTGGTCGCCGAGTGCGTGTTCCGCCACCGCGCCGGCGGGGGAGACGCAGAAGACGCAAGCGTGCGCGGGGCCGAGGAGGTCGCGGTCGCCGACGCGGCCGGCACATTCACGACCGTCGTCGCGTTCTTGCCGCTCGTCCTCGTGAGCGGGCTCGCGGCCCTGTTCATGCAACCCTTCGGCTTGGCGATCAGCCTCGCGCTCCTCGTCTCTTTGCTCCTCTCTTTGACGCTAGTTCCCTCGCTCCTGGCGCGAACAGAGATCTCGTCGCCGCCCGCCGACTCCGCGGGGGTGCGCCTTTTGGCGGCCTGGGACCGGGGGCTCCAGGCCACACTCGCGTGGGCCCTGAAGAGGAAGCGGAGCGTCGCAGGCCTGACTCTGTTGACCCTCGCCCTGGCGGGCCTGTCACCGTTGCTGGGCGAGATTCGAATCCTTCCACCCGTTGACGAGGGGACGATCCTCGTCGAGTACATCCTCCCTCCCGGCACCTCCCTCGCAGAGAGCGACCGGTTTGGTGAGGTCCTGGACCGGGCAGCCCTCCGGGAACCCGGCGTCGCCTGCGTCTACCGGCGCACGGGATCGCCCGAGTCCGGTTTCCAGGAGGAAGGGGTGAACCGTGGTGAGATCCTGATCAAGCTGGAGGCCAAGGCGAGCCGTACCCGATCGTTGGACGAGATCATGGCCTCGATCAAGCGGTCCTACTCACAGACCCAGGGGGCCGTGTTCCTCTTCGTGCAGCCCACGCAGGAGAAGATCGAAGAGTCCTTCCATGGTTTGCCCGCGATCTTTGGAGTCACGGTGTTCGGGGACGACGTCGAAGAGCTGATTCGGATCAGCAACGACGTAGAGCGGATCATGAAGGACGACCCCGAGGTCTTTTACGTCGTCAACAACACCAAGGTGACCGCGCCAGAGTTGGTCGTTCAGGTTCGACGCCCTCGCTTGGCGCTTCACGGAGTCTCGGCGGACGTGGTGCTCAAGACGCTCGAGGCAGCCCACTTCGGGGTCGAGGCGACGCGTGTCGTTCGTACGCGTGAAGACGTCTCGGTTCGCATTCGCATCAAGGCTGGCGAATCTGGATCAGGACTGGATCGGATTCGAAATCTACTGGTGCCGACCGCGACGGAGCTGGTGCCCCTTAATGACCTGGCAAGCATCGAGGTGCGACACCGCCCAGCGTCTATCACACGCCTCAACGGGCAGCGTCAGGTCACCGTGGTCGCCGAAGTCGAAGGGAACATTCCGGCCGTCGTCGATCGGCTGCGGAAGAGATTCGACGACCTGAGCATGCCCCCTGGCTACAGCATCGACTTCACTGGGCAATACAAGGTGATCGTCGAGACCGTGATCGAACTGATCTTCGTCATCCTAGCCGCGGTGGTCCTAATCTACCTCGTTCTAGCGCTCCAGCTGGGCTCCTGGCGTGCCCCCTTGGCGATCTTGGCGACGATTCCCGTCTCTCTGGTCGGAGCCCTGTTGGCCCTGCTCGCGACGCGGCAAGGCCTGGACATCTCCGTCGGGCTCGGGGCAGTGACGCTCGTAGGGATCGCCGTGAACAACGCGATCGTCCTTCTCGATCTGGCGAATCAACAGGCTGCCTCTGGCGAACCAGTCGACACAGCCCTCGCAGCGGCCGCTTCGACTCGACTGCGCCCGATCGTTCTCACCACGCTGACCACCGTCGCTGCGCTCCTGCCAGCGATCCTCTCGCCTGGAGTCGGGTCTGAGGTCTTCCGCCCGTTCGCGATCACCGTCGTGGGTGGATTGCTCACGGGAACCGTGGCAACTCTGGTGATCGTCCCCACGTTCATGAGCGCGCTTTCGCCCGCAACGACCAGCGAGTAGCAGGCTGGAGCCCTTCGTGCCTAACCGAGAGGATTGACTCCGCTTTGCTATGGGCATTGGTCTCACTAGGCAGTGCTCGAGGAGGCTCAACCCGGCCCGACGACCCCCCACCTCCCGCTCCTGCGAAAGTCCGGCTCCACTGAGACGGCGTGCACGGCGCCTAAGGCGGGCCTACTCTCTCCAGGCTCCGTCGTAGGACAAGCCTTGGGCCTGAGCGCAAGACACGAACGGAGGGAAGCTGCGATCCAGCCTGGGGATCATGGGTCCCAGAGGTCTTCTACGGAGGCGCTTGGGTCAACTACCTCACGCGCGAGCGTCCCGAACAGACAGCTTGGACAGGCTTCAGTTGGGGCCTCGCTAGCGTCCAGCTCGCTCGGCACCGGCGCCTCGAAGGGCTCGCCGTCGAGCAGCTCTTGGGCTGCTCGCAGGCGAGCCGTGTGGGCAGACGCGAAGAGGCCGAAGTGCCGGACCCGCACGAATCCCTTGGGTGGGACGTGCTGGAGGAAGCGCCGCAGGAACTCATGAGTCGCGAAGGACGCCGTCCCGGTTCGGGTGTGGATCGTGACGCTGCGCTCGTCCACAAGCAGCGAGTCCGCCCGCCTGCGGGAAGTCCCACGACTCCCCGCGAGTTGATCTTAGTCGGCGGCGGACCCTTCTTCGAGCTTCCTCCCGTAAAGAACCCCGAGGGACAAGCACGCGACCTCTCTGGGCCGGGTGTTCCCTGCCCAAACAAGACCGCAGGCGTCCTCCTGGGTCCGAGCTTTCGGGAGGGTGAAGAGTCCGGGGCGGTCAAGGTTCCTGGTGGCTGGGTCCAGTTCCACGGCTACTCGGCCCTGACGCCCGTGCCCGGTGGACTCGTGGTTGGTGGTGTCGAGCAGCCTGTGAGGCCCGCACCCCGCGAACGAGCGCGCGTCAGCGATCGCCCCGTGGTGCCGCTCGGGTTCTCTCCGCGCGAGGACGAGGAGAAGCGCGAGCCGAAGGGCGTCGTGGTGCTGCCTCCCTTCGGCGGTGACCGGGGCGTTCCTCGCGGGCACGGAGAGCGCTACGAGCGAGCGAAGCGACGTTGGAAGCGGGAGCAGGCGGAGCAGGCTCGCCTCCGCGAGCTGGAGGAGCTGGAGCGGCGCCTGCGGAACGCGGGGCGGGACCGCTACGCGGATCGCGTGGGTCGAGCGCGCGAGCGACTCGCGACGAAGCGGCGTGAGCGCCAGGAGCGACGCGAGCGGCTCCGGCAGTACAAGGCGCGCAAGAAGCGCGAAGCGGCCGAACGGAAGACGAAGCGCGAGGAGCGTTGGGCCCGCAAGAAGCGCGAACGGAGGGAGCGACGTGCGCGCTGGCGCAAGGAGCGCGAGAAGCGACCTCGCCGCCCGACCGCTCCTCAGGGCGGCTACGTGATCGACGTCCGTAACCCCGACCTTGACTCGCTCTCACCCGAGCAGCGACGGCTCCTGGAGCGAGACGTGGCACGGGGCTGGCTCGACCCCAGCGTGCTCGGGCTCGCGAGCGATCGCCCTCCCGAGCCCCGTCGCATGGGCGAGTGGAACGTCGCCAATGCTCCGCTCCCCTTCTTGGGTAGCGTCGGCAGCCTGGAGCAGTGGGCCAACGTCGCGACCTACCAGCTTCGCGCGCTCCAACGGATCGTCCTCGGCGCCTTTGGCGGACCTGACTACCTCGCCTCGAACCTCGCCCTCGTCGATCAGAGCGGCACGGGGCATCTCCTAGCGGGCTGCGGCAAAGGACCCGTGCTCACCGTGCGCGGTTGCGGAGGTGTGGCCCTCTGCGTCGAGGGTGACCTCGTCGTGAAAGGGCGAATCGTCGAGGGGGACCCTGCCGCTGGAGAGGCTCCGCCTAGCCCTCCTGCGTCGCTTCCCGAGCCACCAGAAGAGGAGATCGCATGAGCTGCTCCAACCGCCCGAGGCGTTCTGCCGCCAGGGCCGGAGGCCCTTCGGATCCCAAGGTGGTGTTCCGCGAAGCCAACGTGCCTCCCCTGGAGGGGGCCGAGCTGCGCCTGAGGCTTCGGCTCCTCGCGAGCGCGCTCGTGGACGTCTGGATCGAAGGAGGGGGCCTGGCGGAGCTGCGAGAGGAGGCCAGGAATGATCGACCAAGGGAGAAAGGTAGCTGGCCTTCGAACCAGACGTCGCCTAAGGTCACAAGCAGCCGAGAGGGGTGTCCTACCACCCCTCCCGGCCTAACCCCGAAGACCTGTTAAGGAGGTCAACGTGGCTAAGCGCCAACGTACTCGTACGTCTAGATCCTCGACACCCCCCTCTGTCGCAATCGGCTACGCAAGAGCCAGCACTCGCCACCAAGACGCTTCGGTCGCCGATCAGTCCGGCCAGATCGAGCGGTGGTGCAACGACAACGGCTTCCCCTTTGACCCAGGTTTGGTCTGGGCCGACGACGGAATCTCCGGCGCCGAAGCCGATCGCCCTGGTCTGCTTGGGCTCCTGGACTACGTCCGCCAGCACCCCTCGCCCGAGAGCGGAGTGGTGGTGGTCTGGGCTCGCGATCGGCTCACGCGCGACGAGGATCCACGCACGGGGCTTGTCTTGGAGCTGGAGATCGAGCAAGCGGGCTGGAGGCTCGAGTTCCTCTCTGGGCAGTCCGCCTCAGGCGACGCGCTTGTGGACTCTCTCCTCGCGACCGTTGAGCACCACAAGTCCGGTAAGGAGAACGTCGCTCGCGCACAAGCCGCCACGAGAGGGCTGGTCAATCGAGCCTTGAGCGGCAAGGCCAGCGGTCGGGTTCCCTACGGCTACGAACGGGAGGTCGTGAGCAGCAACGGGAGCACCCGTCGGGTCTCTCGTCTGAGCAGTTTTCGAGCCGCGCCTGGGGAGGAGGTGCGCTGGGTCCCTGGTGACCAACTAGAGGTTGAGACCGTGCGCCGAGTCTTTGACCTCTACCTTCGCGGAACGAGCACGGCCAGGATTGCCGGAGTACTGAACGGAGAGCGGTTGCCCTCTCCGCGCGGCAAGACCTGGGGGGATACCTCAGTGCTCACGGTGCTCCGTAACACCGCCTACGTCGGGACGGTCCACTGGAACAAGACCACCCAGGGTCGCTACTTCAGGGTCGTCAACGGCAAGGGGATCCGGCGCAAGAACCCCCGCAGCCGAACCGAATCCAACGCGGCCGAAGACGTGATCACGATCGAAGCCCACCACGAGGGGATCGTGTCACAGGAGGACTTCGACGCTGTGCAGCGCTCGTTGACGCGGCAGAGTCGCTCCAAGGGGCGACGGCGCCAGCCCCAGCGACTGAGCCCGTTGAGCGGGATTGTGCGCTGCGGCACGTGCGGGACGCCCATGCGCAACACGGACTGGGGAAGCGGTCGGATCTACATGTGCAGCGGCGCGTCCAAGGGAGTCTGCGAGCGGTTCCACGTGAAGGCCGACGAGCTGGAGGGGATCCTTATCAGGGAGCTGCGGGAGCGACTCCTCCCCTACCGTGAGGAGATCCTCTCCGAGATCCGCAACAGCCTGCGTTCGCGGTTGGGCACGGACTCCCACGGGAACGCTCAGGCCCAACGCCTGCGGGAGGAAGCAGCAGCCCTGCGCAAGAAGATCGATCAGGCCACTGAAAACCTCTGCCTAGTCCCCGCCAAAGCAGCAGCCGCACTCGGGGCCAAGATCACTTCACTCCAGGGGCAGCTAGAGGAAGTCGAGCACGAACTGGTTCGGCATGAGACTCGCGAGGAGATCTCCGTCGACGCCGAGCAGGCCCTGGTCAAGGTTGCCCAGCTCTTCGACGGGCTTGAGGACGCCCAGATCAAGAACACCGCCGCTGTCCGAGCCTTGCTCCAAGGCTTCCTCGTTAGCACGGTCCTGAACTTCGCTTCAGAGGATCCGCCCAAGGGCAAGAAGCGCCGAATCAAGCGCTTCCTTGGGGGGCACGCAGAGATGATCCCCCTCGTGAGCGAGAACCTGCCGAAACAGCCTGGCGACCACTACGGCCAGGCGTAGAGGAGCTGGCCCTCGAAGGAAGCCTGGTTCCAGATCTCGGTGTTGTGATAGCTGTCCGGCTGGCTCCAGAGGCTCTCTCCGCGTCCGTAGTGGACGTTTAGGGCGCGGGCGGCCAGGCAGTTGAACCTGCCCATGAAGGCTGGGAGGTGAGAGAGCTCGCCGGGCTGGGAGAGGTCGCGGACCACCATGTGGTAGTGAGTCGCGCAGGCCGTAAACGCATAGAGCTCGATCAGCTCATGCTCCTCGAGCGCGACGCCGAGGCTGTAGAGGAGGATCTGCGTGACCTTGGCCGTCGGCTTGAGGAAGAGGCAACGCCTCGTGGTTCGGCGGCAGAGGGCGTGGTCCTGGTCTGGGAGGAGGCGGCGCGGGGTAGTCACTCCTCCCAAGTGGGCAAGGGAGAGGCCGAGAGCCACTTGGCTCGACTTAGGGCCCTTGCGTTTCGCTTGAGGATCAGGCCTGGGACGAAAGGGGCAGATCTTTCCCATTCGACTTGCTCGACGACACGAAAGGGCGCCACTGCCCATCCCTGCAACATTTTCGATTGGCCCCGCCCGCCCGCGTCCTCTACCCTTTGAGGTCCCGCGAGAGGTTCCTGTGCGCACGACTCAGCTCATCCTCGGCCTGGCCTTGCTCCTCCTTGGAGCGAACTCGGCCGCGGCCCAAGAATTCCACTACGACCTCGAGGGGCGCTTTGGCTGGTATGGAGCGCGCTTCGACTCGACCCTGAGCCTGACCAAGCGCGCGGACGGGCGCTACGACGCCGTTCGCAGCTGGTCCTACCGCGAGGAGGGAGCCGCTCCGCGCACGACCGGGGTCGCTGACGTCAAGGTCCGGCGCCTCAACGGCAAGACCGAAGTCCGGATCAAGGTCACCTTCACCCCCAAGGCTGGCGCTGCGGACGCTCTGGCCGACCTCGGCAAGACCGAGACCGGCGACGAGACGACGGGCAACTACAAGGTCCGAGGCGACCGAATTACGGGCTGGGTCCAAGTCACCGGCCGCAACGGCAAGTCAAAGAACGTCTACGAGTCGGGTCGGCGAACCAACCACCCCATTGACCACGGCGACTACGACCCCGTCGCCGAAGCTGTCGCCGGAAGCGACGACGCAGGACTAGACCCTGGAGCAGCCGGAAGCGGCGATATCGCTGATATCACCAGCGACGACCCCGTGATCGAAGGCGACACCCTCAAGGGCACCCTCGACACTGACCTCAAGATCCTCCAGCCCGGCCCCGGGGTCTACCTCGCGGGCCAACAGATCCGCCTCGAGACCGCTGGCGCCTCGCCGGACAAGGTCAAGGTCGTGAGCGGCAACGCCAAGATCTCCGGCCGGATCCTGACCCTGACGGGCCCTGGCGAGATCCGGATCCAGCTCAAGAAGGGCGACAAGATCTCCCTCCCCCTCGATATCGAAGCCGTCCAGGCTGAGATCACCGCCGTGACCGTCCTCGACACGATCGCGATCGCCGACGCCAAGCCCCCCCACATGAAGCGGACCTTCATGGCTGGCCCCGAGGACTACGAGTGGGAACCCGCCGCGATCCTCCAAGACACCCAGCTCCGACTGCGCGTGACGATCCAGGCCGAGAAGAACCTGACCGCCCCCGCCAAGGTCCGAATCGTTGGCAGCGAAGCGGACTTCGAGATCGAGGAAGAGGTCGTCGTCCAGAGCCTCCGCCGCGGCCAAGTCGTCGAGCTCGTCTCCTCCGAAGCCCTGACCGACTCGATCCAGGTCAACACCCTCGACCTGGAGTGGGCCCTGGGCCCCAACAAGAGCCAGGTCAAGGCGAACATGACGCCGCTCCGGGTCTACACGATCTACGCCCAGCCCGTCGACAACCCCCTCCCCCGCTACGGCCCCAGCCAGCGCCAAGGACACCCCCTCAACACCAAGCTCCACTTCGAGCTCGTCTGCACCTGGGCCCAAGGCGCGACCAAGAACATTGGCAACGGCGACGACTCGATCGCCTACAAGATCGACAACGCCATGCGGCACCACGTGGCCTGGAAGGACTACGGAAACAACGTCCCCAAGATCCCTCACTACCCAGAGGGCACCAAGCCGCCGCTCAACTACTCCAAGATCCCCGGCTATGTCAGCAACGGACGCCGCCCAGTCTCGAGCCTCTACTACCCCTCCCAGGGAGCCACGGCCGAGGTCGAGCAATACGAGCACTACCGCAACAACTTCGGCTGGTGGGTCCTCGACAACCCGATCTACGCCGGCGGCCGCTGCAACCAGCAATCCAGTCTGATCTGCGACCTCGTCGGCACGATCGGGCTGGAGGCCGAGGTCTACTACATTGAGCGCGTCGGGCGAGGGACCCTCAGCGGACGCCCCGTTCGCCGCTACTACCGCTCGAGCCGCTCCGCCAAGAGCTGGAACTTCCACGGCCAGGCCAAGGTCAAAATGGCCGACGGGACCTTCTGGCTCTACGACGGCTCGGGCTCGAGCCCGCCCCGCCGAATCAACGGCAAGGTCGAGGAGCTGATGGCCGTGCCCGGCCCCTATATCAAGTATTGGGAGGCCTGGCGCTACGAGGACGGCGATCGCCGCTTCGCGCCCATGAACGACTGGCCCACCACCTGGCGCGGCGTCCCGATCATGGAGGGCGAGCCACCCCTCGATCCCGCAGCCGCCGACGGCACCTACGCCTACAAGATCGGGCGCGGGAAAATGGACGACAAGGGCTCCGAGTCCGAGCACCACGACAAGACCCTGACCTTCTACGTGGTCAACGTCGGCGGACAGTTCGTCTACAAGGTCGGCGAAGGCAAGCCTGAAGCCCCGACCTATATGTCCGCCGTTCACGGCGGAATCGCCAAGTGGCTCGGCAACTAGAGCACACCGTCCTCTAACGACGCATACCCGCGAGGCCCAGCCATGCTGGGCCTCGTGTCGTGTGAGACCAGAGGGGCCGGTCCTGTGCGCGGCGGCTACACTCGAGGGGTGCTCACTCCGACCCAAACCACCGCTCCGCTCTCGGGCTGGCTCTCGCCCGCCTCCGGGCTCCTGAGCCTTGAAGAGGGCCAGGGCCTCCGCTTCGTCGGCCCCGCAGGCGAGACCTGGGGAGAGGTCACGGGAGACCTGGCGCGCCACGTCCGGGCGCGCCTCGAGGGCCAGCCCTCCTCAGCCCCAGCCCTCTTCGGCGCGATCGCAGCCAGCGTCCCCGGTCTGGAGGCTGCCCTCGAAGAGCCCGCCCTCCGCCTCTCTGCCGCCAACGCCCTCCGGCGCCAAGGCTGGGGCCTGCTCTTCGTCGAGCTCACCGCCCGCTGCAACGAGCGCTGCCTCCACTGCTACGTCGAGGCCGGCCCCCAGCGGAGCGAAGCCCTCTCGTGGGAGACGATCCAAGCCGTCCTCCGCGACGCCGCCGCCCTCGGCTTCCAGATCGTCCAGCTGACCGGCGGCGAGGCCCTCCTCTCGGCGCACCTCGTCAAGGCCGCAGCCCTGGCTCGGGAGCTGGGGATCCCCGTCGTCGAGGTCTACACCAACGGCGTGCTCCTCGACGAGCGCCGCTACGCCAGCCTCAGAGCCCTCGACGTGTCCTTCGCCTTCTCGCTCTACGCCGCCGACCCGGCCCGCCACGACGCGATCACTCAACTCCCCGGCAGCCACGCCCGAACCCTGGCCGCGATCCGCCGCGCCCAAGCCGGCGGCTCCCAGCTCCGCGTCGGGGTGATCGCGATCACCCCCGAGGACGAAGCCCATGTCCTCGCCGCGGCCGAGCTCCTGGAAGGACTCGGGGTCCACGTCGGAATCGACGTCGCTCGCAGCGTTGGAAGAGGAGAGCACGCCGGCCGACTGGTTCCTGCCCGAGCTTCGGCGCCCTCCATGTCGCCACACGACGAGACGCCTCCGGACGAGGAGGCGCCTGGGGTTCACGGCCAGAGCCGAGCCGGCAAGGCCGCCGTCCTCGCTGACGGCAGCGTCGCCCCCTGTATCTTCTCTCGCGCCCTGACCCTCGGAACTGTCGGACCCCAAGGCGGCTTGCGAAGCGCCCTCGAGCGCCCCCGCCTCCGCCTGACCCGGAGCGCCGAAGACCTCTCCCTGCGCCTGCGCGAAGGAGCCAGCGAGCTGGCCTGCCAAGAGTGCCGGGTGACCGCCGCCCTCCTCGAGGCGCCGCAAAGACTCCCGGAGGCGACCCCGAGATGAGCGAGCCTGACGAGTCGCCCGCGGACAACACACTCCCGCGCCAGCGCCCGAGCGTCAAGCGCGAGGAGGTCCTAGAGACTGCTGAGTGCGTCCTCCTCGAGCCAAGCGAAGGGCGAGTCCTAGCCCTAAACCCCCTCGGGAACGCCCTCTGGGAGCTCCTGGACGGGACGCGAGACGCCAAGGAGCTGGCCCGGATCCTGGCCGAAGCGACCGGGGTCGAGGCCGAGCGCGCCGCGACCGACGTCGCCGCCCTCCTCGAGCGCCTGGGCGCCGAGGGCTTCCTGGCCTAGCCCGAGAGCCCGTGGCCGAAGAGGCCTCGAGGTGCCACCCTCCTCATGGGAGGAAGAGGAGCGCTGGCCTTGAGAGACGAACAGAGGCGAAGAATGTCGCTGGACGACTTGCGTGCCCGGGTCGCCGAGCTCGAAGACGCTGACCTCGCCCAGCTCTTCGCGGGACAAGAGGGCGAGCTCCTGCGCCGGATCGCGGCCGCGTCGCTCGCAGCGGATCGCGGCGGGGGCTGGCGGGTCATGCCGGGCGACCTCGAGAGCTACTCCGGAGACCCCATGCAGCGCGAAGACGGAGTCGTGTTCGAGCCAGCCGAGGTCGCAGCCCAAGTGATTCGGCCCCACGAATGCCCGAGCGGGTGCGACTGGTGCCGAGTCGAGTTCGACCCTGAGCGTTACTTGGTCTGGGAAGGCGTGGGCCGATTGACCTTCGCCGCGCGGAGCCCCTGAACGCGCCCTACTTCGGAGCTTGGGGGCCTCCGGCTTCGATCGTCTAACTTTGAACCGGTTGGTGACCGGCAGGACCGGTCGCTCCTTGCCGACGTCGGTCCCTGTCGCCGAGACCAAGAGCGCCCCGCTCACCGCAAAGGTCAGGGTTCTCGCGACGAGCAGCGGCGCTCCGCCTTCGCGGCCTGTCCCGCGCGACCCTCAGCCGACCTCACCGCGCTGCTATGGGCGCTTCCCGCGCCTTGCTGCTAGCATCGCCTGCGTGAGCGACTCCCCCAAACCGAGCGACCCCGTCGACCTCGTCCGACGCCGCTTCCTCCTGGCGGGCGGCGCCTACGTCGCCCCGGCGGTCCTAGCCTCGTTCTTCCTCGGCGAGCCCGCCCGCGGCCAAGGCGGCTGCCCGCCCTACGTGAACCGCTGCAACCCCTTCCGAGCCTGCGCTCCGGGGCGCTGCGCGCCGCTGGGCACACCTTGCTCCCCAGCCGGCGGTCGCGGCGGCTAGTCCATGCCGCGCCTGACCCCCGTCCTGCGCAGCTCGATCGCTGGGGTCTCGTTCACGATTCGCTGCGACGAACCAACCCTGGTGGCTGGCCTCTGCCAGCGCTGGCGAGCCCTCCCGCCCGGTCCTCGCCGACCCGACCTCCTCTTCGACGCCTGCTTCCGGCCCCGCCAGCCACGGCTCTCGCTCAACGGGCGCTCCCGCTGCGTCGCCCGCGACGCGAACCACCTCCTGGCCGAGCTCGAGCTCGCGATCTACGACGAGCTCGCGACCCGCACCCCCTCGACCCCGATCCACGCCGCAGCGGTGGCCTTCGGCGACGCGGCGATCCTCCTGGCGGGGCCTTCGGGCGCAGGAAAGAGCACCCTGGCCTGGGGCCTGATCCAGCGCGGCGCCGACTACCTAGCCGAAGAGCACGTGTTCCTTGACGACCGCGGCGCCCTGAGCGGCCTCCCGCGAGCCCTCTCCTTCGCGAGCCCAGCCCGAGACGACCTCGGCCTGAGCTGGGCCCCGCGAGTCCGGCTCGAGGCTCCGCGTGTCCTCGGAGTCGTGCTCCTCGAACTCCCCCGAGGGGCTGGCGCGCGCCGCCTGACGCCCGCCGAAGCCGCCGCTGGACTGACCCAGCACCTCCACAGACCCCCTCGAGACGCCGATCTGAGCCGAATCGTGCGGACCCTAGCGGGCGTCCCAGCCCTGGCCTTGGGCCTGGAGGGCGTGGCAGCGGCCTTGGACCAAGTGATCACCAGTCTGGAACCAACCCTCTGCGGTGCTCCTGTGCGCTAGCTGGGGCCCCAGCGCCCCTCTCGAAACGGCGACTGTGGGTCCGTCTGAGGATGGGCGAACCCTTGTCCGGGCCGAGGACCCTCGCCATACTTGGGCTGGTGTTTACTCCTATCCACGCAGCGACTTGGGTCTCCGCGCTGCTCCTGATCGGCGCAGGAGTCGCCCGCGCCCAAACAACGGTGGTCGAGTTCCAGGACGGAGTCCGCCCGACCCCGGCCTATCAGGGCACCGAAGACACCGTGATCAAGGGCGGCGTGCCGACCCTCAACCTCGGTGGACTCTCCAAGCTGCGCGTCACCACGGCCGACATTGGCGGCGGCGCGACCTGGACCCTCCTCCGCTGGGACATGAGCGGCCATGTGCCCCCGGGCGCGGTCGTGACTGACGTCCAGCTGACCCTCTACGTCGACCCCGACGACCCTGGCCCTTCGATCCCGATCTACCAGCTCCTCCGGCCCTGGGTCGAGGGGAACGGGATCCAGGGCGGCACTTGGAACAGCTACGACGGCGTCAACAACTGGCAGATCGCTGGTGCCGAGGGAGCCCTCGACCGCGGCGCGACTCAGATCGGGACCATGCCAGGCGCCGCCGGATACCAGACGGCGACCCTCACGACGGCCGGGATCGCCGTCGTTCAAGGCTGGATCGACTCTCCCAGCAGCAACAACGGCTTCATTCTCCGCGGCGGCAGCGCTGACGGAGTCGACTACGCCTCGCGGGATAACACCTCCGCTGTCCTCCACCCGCGCCTCCAGGTCAGCTACACCCTCCCTGACTTCGTCGGCGGCGGACCCCCGGTCACGACCACCACGAGCTTTCGCGACGGTCAGAACGGCTACTCGGGCACCGAAGACACCTACCTCCGCGAGAACCGGAGCAACAACTACGGCAACTCGAGCGTTATCCGCGTAGACGGCAACGGACGCGACTACCGGAGCTTGCTCCGCTGGAACCTGGCCTCGATCCCCACCAACGCCACAGTCACGGCCGCCTCGCTCACCCTCTACTGCAACAACACCGGCGGCAACGCGACCCTCTACGAGCTCCTACGAGACTGGGACGAGGGCAACGGCTCGACGGGGTCTGGCGCGGACTGGTTCGACTACAACGCCCCCGGCGCAGACTGGGGCGTCAACGGCGCCAACGGGATCGGGAGCGACCGCAACAACGTCGTCTTGGGCTCCCTGCCCGGCCCCTCGCAGAACTTCCACACCGCGACCCTCAACGCGGCTGGAGTCGGCGTCGTGCAAAAGTGGGTCACGACGCCTGGCACCAACAACGGCTTCGGGCTCTACCCGACGAGCACCAACGAGACGCGCTGGCGTTCGCGAGACCACAGCAACGTCTCTCAGCGACCCCAGATCACGATCACCTACGACACCCCTGGCACCGGCGGCGGCACGACTCGCACGGCGTCAGGTGGCGGGGCCTGGAACAACCCCGCGACCTGGACGCCCAACGGCGTCCCGGGGCCCCTCGAGCGCGCGATCATTGACGGGGCCACGGTCACCCACAGCGGGACCCACAGCGTGGCGCGGATCGAGGTCAGGAACGGCGGACGCCTCGAGGTCAGCAGCGGAACCCTGACCTGCGACGGCCTGGCTGCGGTCCTCCCGGGCTCGACCCTGAGCGTCCAGGGCGGGACCCTACGCTGCTTGGGGCCGACCCTCGTGATCGCGAGCGCGCTCAACCTCTCCAGCGGCTCGCTGCTCCTCGACACCGAGCCCCTCTGGGTCGGAGCCAACAGCACCCTCACCGCGACCGGAGGAGTCCTCGGCGCTGACGTCCCGGCCTCGCCCATGAGCGTCACGGTCCACGGCGCGCTCCAAGCCGAGAGCCTCACGGTCCGAAACCCCAACGCCTCGGGCTTCTCAGTCTCGCGCTACGGCCAGATCACCCGCCTCCGCAGCTGCCGCTTCGAGGGGATCGCAGGTGGCCCCGGCGCCCGCCTGCTCTCGATCGAGCAAGACGCGATGTGTCTCAGCGCGCCCAACACCTTCTTCGACGCGGTCGCGGCGGGCCAGTTCAGCGTTCGGATCCGCGACACAGACCCGTCCACGGGTGACGACGTGGCGCTGAACCTGGAGGACAGAGGCGACGCCACGAACGGCGCCGGCGCCGACCCTGCCCGCGAGCTCGAGGAGGACGGGGCCGCGGTCAACTGGGTCCACTCAGCCCCAGACACGACGAGCGGGGCCGCCGTCGGCTTCCCCCAAGTCGCCTACGACCTCAACACCTTCGCCTACTACGCGACCTACGTCGCCTTCGTAGACGTGAACCCCGCAGGCGACGATCGGATCCACGTCTTCGACCCCGACGGGGAAGGCGTCGATCAGGGCTACTACTTCGAAGTCCCCGACAGCGCGGGCAACCTCGTCGAAGGCTTCTGGTGGGATCAACAAGGCTCCAACCGAATCCTGTGGGCCACGACCACGACCGGGCGCCTGTTCCGCTTCACCAACCCGGGCAGCGGGAGCGGCGCGATCGCGCCCGACGCTGGGTTCCCGACCACGATCGCTAACGCGACCTTCTCGACCTCCCCCCTGACGGCCGACGCGAGCTTGGTCTACGCCGCGGGCACCGTGGGGGGCGCCCCGCGAATCTTCGCCCTCGACTCGACCACGGGAGCCCTGGCCTGGAGCGTCAGCAGCGGCCTCCCTGACCCCGTGACCAGCCAGCTCGGGAGCGAGTCGCAGCTCGGCGTCACGACGGTCTTCGCCGGCGGCGGTCAGATCACGAGCGGCGGAGTGACCTTCTTCACTGAGAACTTCAACTCGAACTCGGGCTCCTTCAGCTACGTCGACGACACCTTCCGCAGCACGAACAGTCCCGGCGCCGCCGCAGGTGACCACTCCACAGCCGGCGGGCAGAGCGGCGGGCGAGTTCGTGTCAACCTGGGACCTTTCGCGAGCAACATGTCCGGAGGCTGGCGCACGACCTTCGTCGTCCCAGGCGCCGCCCCCTCTCTCGTCGAGGTTCGCTTCGCCTATCGCCTCTTAGCAGGTGATCGCTACGAGTTCGACGAGTTCCAGCAGATCATGGCCTCAGTCGACGGCAGCACGCTTGGGATCGCGCCCGCGCCTAACGACTACATTTTCCAGTTCATTGGCGACGGAAACGGCCTGCCTTCCCTCGACTCGGGCTGGACCACCGCGACCTTCCGGCTGACCCTCACACCTGGGCCTCACACCCTGACCTTGGGCGGCTACTCCAACAAGAGCACCGAGGACCCAGAGCAAGCCCAAATGCTCTTCGACGACGTCGTTCTCTCGACGGTCAACAGCACGGGCCGAATCTATCGCCTCAACACCCAGACCCAGCTGATCGAGCTCGAGGACGGAACCCCGACCGGCCCGATCACGGGCTCGGTGTTCCCGGCCTTCGGGTTCGGCCTGTTCGCGGTCGACCAGAACGGCTCGGTTCACGGGATCGACCCCACGACCATGGCGCCCCTCCCTGGCTGGCCCGTCCAGACCGGGACCCCGCTCCGCTCCGACGTGTGGATGGACTACTTCTCGGGCGAGGTGTTCTTCGGCAACGAGACGGGTCAGCTCTTTGGCTACACCTACACCGGCGGCGTCATGCCGGGGTTCCCGATCGCGAACCCCTTCGGGACCACGACGGCGGTGCGAGCGAGTCCGATCTTCGACTCGGGCCTCCTCTGGGCTACCAACGAGGCGGGCCGCGTGGTCGCCGTCGACACCTCGGCCGCGACGATCGTGAGCCCCGACTACCGCTTCGGCGCTCGCTCCTCCCGCGTCTCGCAGGACACCAGCTCACGGATCACGGTCTCCACGGCCTGCGGCCAATACCTCGTCCTGCTCCCGACCACGGACCCCACCCCGTGAGCGGCGCAGGAGACAAGGGCGCCGCTCGCCACCAGCAGCTCCTGAGCCGGGTTCACCTTCGCCTGGCCGCCGCTACCATTGTCCTCGCGGCACTTGGCGGAGGCGCCGTGGCGATCTTGGCTCAGGGGGAGTTCGAAGGCGAGGCGCCGCCTCAGGCGCGCGCGCCGGGCTCGCTCGCGACCCAGACCGACGCCCCACAGGCCCACCAGGCTAGCTCGAGGGCCGAGGCTCTCGACCCGGCAGCCCCCGAGCCCCCAGGCCGCACCCTCGAGGCAGACCCAGCCTTGCCGCCCCTCGCTCGGCGCTGGCGGGAGGCCGTCGTGCTCTCGCAGCGGGATCGGGTCATGGCTGGGGCCCGCGCCTTGCGGCAATCTCCTGACGGTAAGGAGCAACTCTTGGCCCTGATGGAGGACGCGAACCCGCGCGTGCGAGCCTTCGCCCTCCGCGAGCTTGGTCGACTCCGCGACAAGAGCCTCGAACCGCAGCTGCAGCGCTTCTTGACGGACTCCGACCCCTACGTCGTCGAGAACGCCCGCTGGGCCCTCGACACCCTGGAGCGGGTCAAGTGAGCCGGTCCGGACGTCACGCCTTGACACTTCCCCTGCTCCTGCGGCGCTGCGCCCTGAGCGCGCTCTTGCTGAGCGCGACGGCGGGCCTGAGCTTCGCCGACGACTGGACTCAGTTCGGTGGTGGCGCTGAGCGAGAGGGCACGAGCGGCGAGCGCCTCGCACCTGGGACGGGGGCCGCCTGGAGCGGCGCGCCCCAGGGGAGCATGCGCGCCGGCCCCGTCGTCAGCGACGGGGTGCTGGTCGTCGCCGATCGCGGCAACCAAGTTCGCGGCTACGACGCTGCGAGCGGCGCCGTGCTCTGGACTCGAGCTCTGGGCGGCAAGGGAGACCTGACCTCGACTCCGGCCGCTCGCCAAGGGCGCGCGGTCGTGGCCACAGGCGACGGGCGCGTGGTGTGCCTCGCCCTCGCCACGGGTGAAGTCCTGTGGACCGCCAGCGCCGGCGGCGGCCCGCGCGCGGCCGTAGCGCTCTCGGTCAACACAGTCGTCGTCAGCCAGGGCTTCCCCAGCCGCAAGCTGCGCGCTCTAGACCTCCTCACGGGACAAACTCTCTGGGAGCAGACCCTGGGCCAGGTCGCCTACTCCTCCCCGGCGATCCGCAACGGCTTAGTCGTCGTCGGGACCAACGCCGGGAGCTACGAGGCTCGTAGCCTCAGCGACGGGAGCGCGGTCTGGACCTTCGCGAGCACAGGCAAGGTCCTCCTCTCGGCGCCCGCCCTGATCGGCAGTCACGCCTACCTCCTGCCCGGCGGCACGGACCCGCGCCTCTACCGCGTCCACACCGACCAAGCCCAGTGGGGCACCAACTGGAACCTCTCGCTGACCGACCCCTCGGTTCCCGGACCCGGCTGGGCGCTCATGGGCACCCAGCGCGCGACCTCGACCGTGGCTTGGACCGGTCAGCACGTGGTGTGTGTCGTCCGCTTCGACTACACCCGTGACACGGTGGCCCCGTGGTTCGTGGCCGACAACTACATTTCGCGCGAGCGAATCTACGTCGTCGACCCAGCTGGCCCCTCGATCGTGTGGCAAGGCGACGTCGCGAGCCAAAACGTGTCTCGCCAGCAAGACGTCCCGGCCCTCGGCCTCTGCCCCTCGCCCGTGGTCCTCTTCGACGGGACCACGACCTGGCTCGGCGTCGCCTCCTCGATCGACGCGACCCTCCGCTACTTCCGCGCTGACACGGGCGCCGCAGGCCCGACCCACACCCTGACCGGACAGCGCTGGGCGAGCGCAGCCTCCCCCGCGACCGCCAACGGCCACTTAGCGCTCACGACGGCCGCGGGCGCCGTGGAGGTCCTGGCCCTGGCTGGCAACAGCGCCCCAGGCGCTCCGGTCAACGGCTTTGGGGACAAGACCTTCGACGAAGACCCACGCCCAACCCTGACCTGGAGCGCGTCGAGCGACGCCGAGGACGCGGCCGGGACCCTGACCTACGAGGTCCGAATCGACGACGACGGCGAGGTGCTCCTCAACTGGGAGCACACCGCCACGGTAGGTCCTGGGGTGACGTCTTGGCAGCTCCAGGCGGACCTGATCTCGGACCGGGACTATCACTTCTCCGTCCGAGCCCGCGACCCCAAGGGCGCCTACTCGCCCTGGTCGCTCCCCACGAAGCTCAACACGGCCTTGGTGCCGACTGCCCCGCCCAATTTCAGGGCCCAGGCCGACGCCACCGAGATCGAGTTCCTCTGGGACGAGAGCCCCAGCGCGGGGGTCTTGGGCTACACGATTCGGGTTCGCAAGCAGGGAGAGGCCTTCGGGGCCCCGCTCGAGGTTCCCAACACCCGGGCCCTGATCACCGGCCTCGAGCCGACCGAGGTCTACGAGGCAGAGGTCTGGGCGCGAACCTTCCTCGGCAAGGAGAGCGCCAAGTCCAGCCTGACGGTTCGGGCCCAGCCCTCGATCCAGATCAACGGCGTGGCCTGGCCCGACCTCACGAGCGCGCTCCAGAACGCGACGCCGGGCTCGGTCCTCCAGCTGGCCCAAGGCACCTTCCGGGTCGACACGACGAGCTTCATGCAGGCCGGCGTTCAGGTCCGCGGCGCAGGCGCCCACCGCACGCGAATCTTCGGCAACCCCCTGTTCCCCGTGATCCGAGTCGGGACGCCCCAGGGAACGACGGCCGCCCCTGCCACCGTCCCCGGAACCGGACTCCCGGGCGCGGGGACAGCGACTCCCGGCGCGACGAGTCCTCCAGAGACGGTTTTGAGCGGCGTCTCGATCCACGGCGGGCGCGTCGGGATCGAGGTCCATGCGCAGCTGACCCTCGACCACGTGGTGATCTTCGACGTCGAGGACGGACTCCAGATCTCTCCCGGCGGTGACGTCAAAGGGGAGTTCCTCACGATCTGCCTCGCCAAGCTGCGAGGGATCCTCGCGGAAGGAGGCGGGAAGCTCGTGTTCTCGAACTCGGTCGTGACCGGCAACGGAACCGGGCTCGAGTGCCAGAGCGGGGCGACGGTGACCTCGAGCTTCAACGCGATCGCAGGCAACGTCGTGGACCGCAAGGGCTGCGTCGCGAGCGAGACCGACCACGTCGGCCTCGAAGCGCTGTTCAATGACGTCAAGCTGCGCGACTTCCGGGTCCAGGCCAGCTCGGCCTCGATCGACGCCGGCGACCCCGAGCGAGAGGTCACCCACGAGCCGCTCCCCAACGGCGGCCGCGTCAACCTCGGCGCCTTCGGCGACTCCAACGACGCCACCAGCGCTGGCTCGGGGTCGGGCGGCAGCTCTGGCTCCTCGAGCCCGAGCTACTCCATCGGCTGCGCCGTCAGCCCCGCGCCAGCAGGCTGGCAGAGCGCGCTCTGGCTGCTCGCGATCCTGCTCGGCCTGGGCGCCGCCTCGGCCGGGCCGCGGAATCCGGTGCCAGTCCGCGTTCGTCGGCGGCGATAGGTCGCGCACTGCCGACGCTCTTCGCTCCGAACACCTGCGGGGTTCGGGCGGGCCGAAATCAGAACTGCCGGGACAAAGCCTTGCCCGCCCAGGGATTCCGAGCAGGCCTGCGGCGTGCGAAGAGCGCCCCCCAGCCCCCCTGTTGCTTTTTGGGTGGGATTCTAGCAAAGACGTCCGACGTGGACTTTTTAGCCCGCCCGAGCGGGACGGCGCTCGAGCCCACCTGGGGCGAGCTCGAGCTAGCGCGCTCCCCTAGCCCCCGCACGGGCGGGCGCCTCGTCCCTCACCTCTGCGCCTTGCTCCCGCGACGAACCTCACCTGCCGCGGCCGCAGCGAAGCCTGTCATCCCAGCCGCCTTCGCCGACACTGGAGGCGTGACGACTCATGGCACCCAGGGGCACCTCCCAGGCTGGATCGCCTCCCCTCAAGAGGGGGCCCTGGTCCGACTCCTGCGGACCCTCCCCGGGCCCGACGCCGGCTTCGCGCGCGCCTGGTCGACCCTCGACGACCCCGTGGCCCTCCTCGGCCTGGCGCGGGCCCACGCCCTCGAGGGACCTCTGCGAGGCGCCCTAGCCGGTCTCCCGCAGGAAGCCCCGGCCCCCCTCCCCCAACCCCCAGGGCGCGAAGCAGCCGAAGCTCGCCTCCGTCACGCCTGGACCCGCGCGGCCCTGGACGAGGCCTCCGCCGCCCTCGACGAGGCGAAGCTTCGCCACGTCGTCCTCAAGGGGCCGCTCTTGGCCGAGGACCTCTACTCAGACCCGGGCCAGCGCGTCTCGCTCGACCTCGACCTCCTCGTGGCCCCCGCTGACCTGGAGCTGGCCCTCTCCGCCCTGCTCGAACTCGGCTACTTCTCAGAGAACGGTCCTCACGCGACTTACTCCCGCGCCCACCACGTCCACCTCCACCTCGCCCGCGCCGACCGCCCCCTGGTCGAGCTTCACTTCCGCGCCTTTCGCGGGTTCGGGATCGAGCTCGCGGCGGAGCCCCTCCTGGCCCGCTCCCTGCCTCGGCCTGGAGCCGCGGGCTCGCTGCGCGTCCTCGAGCCCCACGATCGCTTCGTCTACCTCGCGCTCCACGCCGCGGGCCACCTCCTAGAGCGCCTGGGCTGGCTCTACGACCTCAAGCTCTTCCTGGCCAAGGTCCCCCTCGACCCGACCCTCGTAGCGGCGCGAGCCGAAGAGCTCGGCGCTGGGCCTGCGGTCGCCTTGGCCTGCTCCGCCCTAGCCGAGATCGAGCCCTCCTCCGCCACCCTCGACGTCCTGCGAGCGCTCCTGCCCACGCCGCGCCGACTGCCCCTCGCGGCCCGACTGCGCAGGGCTCACCAGCGAGGCCCTCGCGACACGCCCCGGGCGACCCTCGAGCGGATCGCCTTCCAAACCCTCCTGGCCCCCAGCCCTCCCGCCGGCGCCCGCTTCCTGGCTCACCACCTCGGCCGAATCGCCCGCCGTCGATTTCAGAGAGCCCTGCCCGCCCTCGCCCCCCAGGATTGGGCTGGGTAACAGACACTGGCCGCGTGAACACCCCCTCCACCTCGCCCGACCCCACCACCACCGACGCGGACCCCGCGAGCTGGAAGCCCGAGCTGCACCCCGGGCTCCGCATGCGCTATGTCACCGGTGGACGCTTGCGAGCGGAGGTCCCCCAAAGGGGCGTCTCGATCCCCGCCCCCCCAGAGGTCCAGGAGCTCTTCGCCGCCTGCGACGGCGAACGCAGCGCCGCCGAGGTCGCAGCCACCCTGACCCGACCGGCGGAGCTCTCAGCCCCCGGACGGGTCGCCACAGGCCTAGCGCTCTTGGCCACCCTCCGCCGCCAAGGCGTCCTGCGGAGCGTCCCCGAGCGCCCGGCCGAGGCCAGCGAGGGCTACGCGCACCCCTCGATTCACCGCGTGATGGTCGGCGACCGGGTCCGAACCGACGCCTTTCAGCAGGCGCTCCTGGCCCAGGTCAAGGAGGGCGACGTCGTGGTCGACGTCGGCGCCGGGACCGGCGTCCTCTCGCTCTTCTCGACCCAAGCCGGCGCCAGCCAGGTCTACGCCATTGAGCGCTCGCGCCTGGCGAAGCACGCCGCGGCCCTGATCGAGCACAACGGCGCCAGCGACCGGATCGAGGTCCTCTGCGGCGAAGCCGCAGAGCTCTGCGCCGAGCGTGAGCTCCAGTGCGACGTCTTGGTCTCGGAGTGGCTAGGCCAGTTCGTCCTCCTCGAGGGCATGTTCGGGGCGGTGGCCGCTGCCCGCGACGCTTGGCTGCGCCCTGGCGGGACCATGATCCCCGCTGGATTCGAGCTCTTCCTAGCGCCCCTCGGCGCAGGCCGCGCTGGCGCCCCGAGCCTCGAGTTCGACACCCCCGCCTACTGGAGCCAGCCCGACTACGGCGTCTCCTTCGACCCCCTCCTCGAGGTCGAGCTCGACGTCCTCCACCGCAGCATTCCCGCCCCGATCACGGGCGACCGACTCCTGGCCCCGCCCCAGAGCGCCCACGTCGTCGACTGCCATGCAGCGTCCCTTGACGACCTCTACTTCAAGACCGAGCTGACCTTCCGCACGACCCGGGCCGGGACCCTGGCCGGCTTCGTCGGACACTTCACCTCCGACCTCGGCGCCGGAGTGATCCTCGACACGAGCCCCGAGTCCCCCCAGACCCACTGGGAGCAGCACCTCTTCTTCCTCCGCCCGGTTCGCCTGGAGGAGGGCGCGGAGCTGACGCTCCGCTTCGAGGCCCGCCGCGCCAAAGGCCAAGACCACACCCCGGTCTTCGAGCTGGAGTGGGAGGGCCCCGGCGGCCTCCGCGAGCGGAGGTTCTACAACGCCGACTACGAGTAGGACTCGGGATGAGCGGCGCCCTCCACGTGTTCACGGTCGTCTCAGGCTTCGGCCTGAGGGTCGTCCCCTTCGCGCCCTTCCGCGCCTCCCTCGGCCCAAGCCCGCACGTGCTCGACGTCGAGTGCGACGCAGTGGTTGGAGAGGCGCGCTTCGCGCGCCTCTCGGCCGACGGAGGTGGGGGCTACACGAGCAAGATCGCTGAAGTCTCCTCCCTTCATGACGTCGTAGAGGTCGAGGCTGGGCCCAAGAGCGATCACTGGCGGCTCGAGACGCACGCTTTCTCCGCACGATTGCCCACGGGCGCCACGCTCCACTCAACGCCACCAGGCGATCCTTCGCCCTTCCTTCTCGTCGCCCCTGGAGAGATCGCGCTCTATCTGCAGTCGGCCCATGGCGCGCCGCGCCTGAGCGCCATGTGCGCGCCCGGCCAAGAAGTCACCGAAGAGAGCGAAGACTCGATCGCACTCACCTACGTGCACGCAGGTGAGCCGTGGCTTCAGCGCCACTCGACGCGAGCACCGGGAGTCGTGGTCACTGTTCAGAGCCCTTGCTCTGCCGAAGAGCGCGCGCGTGAACTCTGGGAGCAGTTCCTCCTCTCCTTCACGCTCTCGCCTCCCGCCGATACCGCCTAGGTTGCCTCGAACACGACCTCGCCGCCGCGGAGGGTCAGCTCGACGCGCTGCTCTGGGATCTCGTCGGGGGCGAGGGCGCGGAGGTCCGCCGAGAGGACCACGAGGTCGGCGTAGTAGTCCGGCGCCAGACGCCCCAAGCGGTCTTCCTGGTGGGCGGCCTCGGCAGAGCCCAGGGTGTAGGCCCGAAGCGCTGACTCGAGGGAGAGGGACTGCTCTGGGTGGAAGGGCTCGGACGAGATCCCCCGCGCCGGCGGAGCCAGGCGCGTGAGCGTGGTGTAGAGGCCGTCTAGGGGCGCGAGGGGCTCGATCGGCCAGTCGGTGCCGAAGGCGATTCGCGCGCCGGCCTCCTCGAGGGAGGCCCAGGGATAGGCGTTGCGACAGCGCTCCTCGCCGAGGCGCTCGCGGGCGATCACGAGGTCGCTCGCGAGGTGGATCGGCTGGACCGAGGCCACGGTGCCTTGGGCGGCCAGGCGCTCGACGTCTCCCTCGCGGAAGAGCTGGGCGTGCTCGATTCGGTGCCGGCGGGCCCGCAGCTCGGGGAGGGGGCCGGCGGCTGCGAAGGCGTCTAGACCGCGGCTCAGGGCCCGGTCACCGATCGCGTGGAGGCCGACCTGGAACCCCCCGCGGTGGGCCGCGACGACGTGCTCCACGAGGACCCCGGCCTCGTCGAGGTCGACGCCGCAGGGCTCGGCCGCGACGCTGCAGGCTTCGCGATCGCAGTAGGGCGCCCAGAGCTGGGCCGTGCGAGAGCCGAGGGAGCCGTCGAGGTAGCCCTTGAGCATTCCGTAGCGGACGTGATTGCGAAGTCGCGAGGAGACGAGGGCGGCGGCCTCGGCGTGGAGCTCGCCGTGCTCATGCCCCAGGCGGCGCCAGATCGAGACCCGGAGCGGGAGCTCGCCGGACTCGAAGAGCTCGGCGTAGAGCGGCCCGGCTTGGAGCCGATCGTCGTAGCTGGGGTCGTCTTGGATCGAGGTGATCCCGAGCGCGCTCGCGGTCCCGAGCGCGCCGCGCAAGGCCCGGAGCTTCGCGGCCCGATCCGGTGAGGGGATCGCCTCCCGGATCATGTCGACGGCGGTCTCGAGGAGGATCCCGCTCGGTTCACCGCTCGCCTCGCGCAGGATTCGGCCGCCGGGCGGGTCGGGTCGGTCGCGGTCGATCCCGGCCCGCGCCAGGGCGGCGCCGTTGGCGATCGCGGCGTGGCCGTCGCGGCGGCGAAGGATCACAGGCACGTCGGGGGCGACGCGGTCGAGGTCGGCCCGCTCGGGCCAGGCCCCGCCAGGGAAGTGGTCGGCGTCCCAGCCGCGACCCGTGACCCAGAGCGTCCCGGCGGCGCGCTCCTCGGGCCTGGCTGCGATCCACTCCGCCACGAGGGCTGCCAGCTCAGCGCTGCTGCGGACGCCGCTGGGGTCGATCCGCTCGGCCGTCAGGGCGCCGCCCAGGAAGTGCGTGTGCGCGTCGTGGAAGCCGGGCAGGAGGCAGCGCCCGGCGAGGGACACGACCCGCGTGCTCGGCCCCCGGAGCTCGAGCGCCTGGGGGCCGAGGGCGGCTACCCGCTCGCCCGAGACGGCGAGCGGCTCCTCGACCCAGCCCTCGCCGTCGAAGATCGGGCCCTCCACGAAGAGGTAGTCGGCGGGCTCAGGCATGGGACCACCGACTGCTGGCTGCGCCAATCCGGGCGGGGGTAAACCCCGCCCCTACGGCTGCTTCGCAGCCTGGGAGTCGGCGGGACCTCGCTGCGCCAATCCGGGCGGGGGCAAACCCCTCGCGCGAGAACCGTCCTTCCGGGACGCCCTGGCCGCCCAGCATGGTGTAGCGGCGGGGTTTACCCCCGCCCCACGGTTGAGGTGCCGGATTCACGGCCTCCGCCGTCCCTCGGCAGGCGCCTAGGCGCTCCGCAAGCACAGCAGGCACCGTTATCGATTCATGGGAGACCTGGGGGCGGGGGTGAACCCCGCCTCTACGAAGCCTGGCTGTGTCGCTCGGGGACGCCCCGGGCACGGGCCCGGGCACCCTAGATCAGCTCCAGATCGATATGGACGGCGTTGGGAGCGACCTCCTGGACCTTCTGGTCGAGGCGCTGGATCTCGTTGGCGGCGGCGCGGACGCTGCGCCCGACGACGTCGACGAGGACCTTCATGGGCTGCTCCCCGTTCTCGAGCCGGCGGGCGTCGTCGGCGAGGGCGTCTTGGATCTTGGAGGCCACGAGCTTCTCGTAGAGGTCGACCTCGCACTTGACGCGCATTTGGCCCGAGCCCATGACGAGGGTCTTGAGGTCCTCGACCTTCTCCACGATCGGGTCGTCCTCGAGGACCTTCCGGATCCGCTCGAGCTGGATCGAGTCCACGGCGGCACCGATCAGGAGGCGTCCGTTGGCCTTGGCGAGGAAGATCGCGACCCAGCCGAGCAGGATCCCGATCAGGACCGTGGCCACGATGTCAGGGATCGGGTTCGCGAGCAGCTTGCTCAAGCCCAGGCCGCCCAAGGCCAGGAACACGCCGCCCACGGCCGCCGTGTCCTCGAGGAGCACACCCACGCCGGTCGGGTCGTCGCCCTTCTTGATGAAGTCGCCCCAGGGAACGTCACCACGTGACGCGTTGACCTCTTTGTAAGCGACCCACCAGGAGTAGCCCTCCAAGATCACCGCGATCACTAGGATCACGATGCCCACGATCTCGGGGTCAATGGAGCCCTCGGCGGCCTTCTTGGCCGCGGCCGCGGCCTCCTCCGCCAGCTGGCCCTCGGTCTTGGTCAGCGCTTCGTAGCCGGCGTGGAGACCGTGGTAAATGGTCACCCCGCTGCCGAGGAAGAAGATCCCCATGGCGCTCTTGAGGTTCCAGAGGTATCGCGCCGAGCCCCAGCCATAGGGGTGCTCGGGCGTGGCGTCCTTGGCGCTCTGTCGAATCCCGACCCAGAGCAGGACCTGGTTCGCGACGTCTGCCAGGCTGTGAATCGACTCCGCGAGGAGCGAAGGGCTCATCGTCATGACGTAGCCGACGAACTTCAGGACCGTAATGAAGCCGTTGACGACGACCGCCACCACGACTGCCTTGAGGGAGTTGTCTCCGCCTGCGCTCATGCCCGCTCCGCTCTCTGTGCCGCCGACCCAGCCCGAGGAGGAGCCCCTCTGCCGGGCCTCGGGGCCGGGGCCCCGTTTTAACCCGCGCCCTGGGGCCCGGCGCCCGGGAGAGGCTGGAAACCGTAGGTCCGCGGCCGAGGGTCCTCGTTGGGTCGAACCTTGTCCTCCACGTCGAGGCTCCCGTCGGCCCGGAGCCGCGCCCGGTAGTGCGAGATCGTGTAGCCGATCCCGCCGGGGTGATCAGCCTGGTCGAACTCCAAACGCGCCCCCTCCTGAGTCCACTTCCCAGAGCTGCAATGCGGGTGATCAAGCGCCAGCCACTCACCCACGAGCTCAGCCTCGCCGGAGCTCGTCGTCACGCCCGCGACCCCCTCAGGAGAGAAGCGCAGCCAGAGGTAGTAGACGGGGATCGGACCCTGAGCGTCCGCCGGGTCCTCGAGGCGCGAGAGGTAGAGCCCGTCCTCCCGCAGGAGTGGCTGGCCCGTCTCCCGAGCCCGCGCGAGGACGAAGGCCTCTTCGTCCTCCCAAGACCCCGTCGCGCGCCACTGGCGCTCGAGCTCACGCAGGCGCGTGTCCACTAGCCACCCTCGCCAGGGGAGAGTTCGAAGGCGTAGACCAACTCCCTGGCGGAGGCCCACGCAGTGGAACAGCTCAATTCCAAACACCCGCTCTCGCGCACTCGCCCCTCGTAGGTCTCCACGTCGAACTCGTAGTGGGCCTCAGGGGTGAAGACCTCTGATGCTTCGAGCTCCAGGTGTTCGAAGAACTCCCCCCTATAGGTTCTGAGCTCGAAGGCGACCCTTACGCCGACGATCGCGACCTCACCACGACCCCCGTCTGCCCCGCCTAGTCGCAGCCAGGTCTCGACCTCCTCAAAATCTGCCCACCCAAGCCCGGGGAGCTCTCCGGGCTCATCCTCCAGGATTGGGTCGATTCGGAGGAACTGCGTCCCAGCCACCGAGCCGTCTCCAAAGAAACGCAACCACCTATCGCACCCGTCGGCAAACGCGCGATACAAGCCGTCGGTCCGCAGAAGCGGAAGCCCCTGTTCACGAGCGCGCGCGAGGGCGAAGGCCTCCTCGTCCTCCCAGGACCCCGTCGCTCGCCACTGACGCTCTAGTTCGCGCAGTCGCGTGTCCACTAGCTCTCCCACTCGATCTGCTCGAAGAGCGCCCGCAGACGCTCGCCCCGCGGCGGGTCGGCCTGAAGGAACCAGGCTACGCGGCCGCGGAGATGCGCCCGAAACTCGGGGTGCCCGCTCCGGTTCTGGCTAGCTGGACCGCTGCGAACGCAGTTGTAGAGCGTCGCCTTGAGGAGGTCGAAGCTCTCGCGCGAGGGGCGTGGGCGCTCGTTAACCACCAGCCCGGCCAAGCGCTGGCGCACGTGAGGGCGCATCCAGCGGTTCTTCTTGCGGTTGATTCGGAAGCCCTCACGCCGGACGATCCGCTCGACGAGCTTCCGAAAGCCTGTCGCCTTGCGACGGAACTCGGGGCCGCCCGAGAAAGCCAGGTCGTCGGCGTAGCGCGTGTAGCTCCCCCCCACAGCGCTCGCGGCAGCGCTGAGCCGCACGTCGAGCCAGAACGCTGCCAGGTTCGCCAGAGCAGGCGAGGTCGGAGCGCCCTGGGGAAGGTGGCGAAGACGAAGGCGCTCTTCCGCGACGACCCCGAGTCCTGAGTTATGCACGATTCGATCCGGCGTCCGAGTCGTGGTGAGGTTCGTCAGGGCCTGCGCCATGGGGAAGGAGTAGCCCAGAGCCCGGAAGATCGCGAACACTCGCCCTCCTCCGACCGAGGGGAAGAAGTCGCGGAGGTCCATGCGGAGGACCAACTCCTGACCCGAGTGAGGTCCAGCGAAGCTCATGACCGAGCGACCTCGGCGAAACCCATGGGCCGCCTCGTGAGGCGGAACCTGATCCAGGACGCCACGCAAGACCTGACGCTGAACGCGCTTGAGGAGCTCCTTGGGCGCCTCGACCAAGCGCCGCCCGCCCGAGCGCTTCGGTAGCCAGTGGTGATGGTAGTGCACCAGCGGCCCTCCGAGCTCGTGGATCAGGAGGCCCTTGCTGTCCGCGAGCCACTCCAGGTCGGTGATCCCGACCCCGAGCCAATCTGCGAGCCCCTGATGCGACTCGATCGCCGGGACAGGAAACTCCGGGACAGGCGCCCGGCCCGGCTTGGGCGGCAGGAAGGCGACCTCGATCCGGAGCCGCCCCCGCTTGAAGTGCCACCCGAGTCCCCGATCCAACGCCAAGAAGCGCGCCAACTCCCCAGGCGAAGGCGCCTCGTCGAACCTGGCGACGAGGCGCTGGACGAGCTTCCCGATCCATGACCCACGCTCAGCCAGCGCGACGCCCACCGCCCACTCCATGCGGCCAGAGGTCCAAGGAAACTTCAGCAGCGCGTTGGCGAGGCCCTCTGCAACCTCCCCTAGGTCGGGACGCTCATTCCAGACCTCCTCGGGCTCGTCTTCCCAGGTCTCCTCGATCCACACGCCCTGCTCGTCGCCGCGGCCCTTGACGTCCCGGACGACAGCTCGCCCCATGCCAGGCCAGAAGCCATAGGCGAAGAAGCCGTAGTCGCCCGCGTCCTCGTCCTCAAGCTCTCCCTCGTCTTCCTCGTCTACTGGCTCCTCTAGCTCCCAATCGGCCTCCTCGTCGTCCTCCTCTTGCCAGGCTGCGATCGCGGGTCGAGGCTCAGGTGGCGGCACCGGGACGAAGCGCGGCGCGACCGCGAAGCCGGTCACTCGCTCGCCCAAGGCGCCAGCACTGGCCTCGAAGAGCTCGATCAGCCCAGGTGAGGGCGCAGCGCCCGCCAGCTCCCGATAGAGCGCGTCGAGGAGACCGGGGGAGCGCGCGTAGCTCGATCGGCCGGCCCTGTAGTCGTCTAGCGCCTCGCTGAGCGTCGCCGCAGCTCCAACCGAGACGAGCGCCTCGTCCAGTGCATGGCGCACCAGCGCAGCCTCAACATGGGGGTGGACTCGATCGAGGTCGCCGACCGCGAACCAGCGCACGCCAGCAGAGAGCTCGACCCGAGCGCGAACCAGGAGCACCGAGCCCTCGTCATAGTCCCCTCCCGACAGCTTGCCCAGTCCGGGGCTCACGGCTCCAGCCGTGCCCGAAGCGATCACCCAGTCCCCAGCCTCGAGTCGCCTAGCCATGGGAAGCGGCGCTACGCCTCAACCATCTCGTCTTCGCACGTGGCAAGAAGTGCGCGCAGCGCACGTCCTGCCATGCGTCGGTGTGCCGAGCTCGACACGCTGCCCCCGGGGTAACCCCGGAGCGTTCTGGATCCGAAGATCACCGAACCAAACTTGAGACGTAGCGCCACGGGGAGAGTTTAGCGACCCGCGGCCATCGGCGCTCGCAACCACGTCCCAGCCGGACACGGATCCTCGCGCGGTGCGCGCTCGTAGCGAGTCGTCCTGCGCCGCGCCCGCCCACAGGTCTCTCGCCTACAGGCTCGCTCGCGTTGAGCGAGGCTCAGGGACAGGTCCCGGCCCCGCGGAGCTCCTCTAGCGTCTCGACGGCTTGGCGAAGAGCGCTCAGGACCGGCGCCTCCCCGGCCAAGGCGCCCTCAACAGCGTCCCAAGCCCCAGCGGCGTCCTCAACCCCTCGCTTGCGCTCGAGCACGAGCTGCTTGCGGGCCTTCTCCAGGCTGGCCCTGGCCGCCGTGGCCTCTCCTGCCTCGAGCTCTAGGAGGGCAAGCCGAACGAAGAACCCAGTCTTGGGCCGAATCCGAAGGTTCAAGGTAAGGGCCTCCCGGGCCTGAGCCGGGTTCGAAGCACGAGCGCTCTCCCAGACCGAGACGCTAGCGACGTCCGCCGCCGCCGAGGCGCCTTCGGTGGCGCGGAGGAAGCGGAGCGCGTGCTCGACCCCCTCGCTCCCGCGTCCCAACCCACGCAGGATCCCGACCCGAAGGGCCAGCGAGCTCGGCGCCTCCTGACAAGCCAAGGCGCGCTCGATCTCGGCGAGGGCCAGCTCGCCTTTCCCCCTTCTCTGGTGAACCCGGGCCCGAATCGCGAACACCGCCCCCCGCTCCTCGTCGCTCAAGGGGGTCGCCGAATCCTCCAGGAGGCCGTCTGCCCTCGAGAGACATTCCGCGCCAGCAGAGTCGGCGCTGGGGTCCGAGGAGGTCTCTTCGACGCGCTCGCGGAGGAAGGCCAGCTCGAGGTCTCGACGGTCCTGACCCTCGCTGAGGGCGATAGCGCGCCTCAGGGCCGGGTGCAGGCGCCGCTTCTGCGCTCCGGTCGCGTCCCGCTGGCCGAAGAGACCCACGCGGCGTTGGAGCTGAAGGTCTGAGGGCGCGGCCTCGGCCAAGGCGACGAGGAGCTCGATGTCGGCGTCTTCGGCCGTCGGCTTGAGGTAGGTCGAGGCGCCGGCCACGAAGGCGGCTTGCTCCTCGGGCTTGACGCGGGTCCCCAGCGCAAGCCCGACCCGAACCAGGAGCGCGGCCCGCAGGGTCCCGGCCTCGTCTAGGACCCGACGCCGAGCCAGGCTCGCGAGGCGCTTGCGGAGGGGACCCAAGAGCGGGCTGAGATCGAAGCCCTCAGGCCGGGGAGGGAGCTCCGCGAAGAGCTCTGGGAGGCTCTGAGGGGCGGCGTCGAAGCGCGCCACGGCCCGCGCCAGCGCCAGCTCCCAGCGCAGCCTGGCGTCCACGCCCGTCGCTTTGACCATCGCCGCAGCGGCCCGCTCGGGGTGCCCCAGGGTCAGGAGAGCCCGCGCCCTGAATCGGTGTTCCTCGCCCTCGAGGCCAAGGAGCTGCTCCACCCGCTCGAGGTCTCCCAGGACGAATTGCGCTGCGGCTGGGCTCTCAAGCCCTGCGCTGGCGAGGGCTCGACTGCGCCAGCGGCGGAGCTCCACTCGCCGGGCCCCCTTCGCGAGCACCCGCCCCAGCTTCTCGGCAGCCTCCCCCCCTTCGCTGAGGGCCGCCCGCAGGACGTCCCCACAGGCCCCCCTCTCGCCGACCAGGGAGGAGGAGATCGCTGCGGCCTGGGTGCGCTCGCCCCGCGCCAGGTGCACCAGCCCGCGCAGGGCGCTGAGCTCGTCCCGCGCCGAGCCGAGGTCGGAGCCACCCAGGGCCCTCCCTGCCAGTGCCTCGAGCTCTGCGTCGAGGCCCTCGACCTCTCCCAGCCCCTCTGCCAGAGGTGCCTCGACCTCGAGCACGCTCCAGGCCTCCCGCGAGAGTCCCTCCACGCGCTCGGCGACCTCGGCCGGGTCGAGACGCTGGGCGCGGTCTGCCGCCCAGGCTCCTCCCAGCGCAGCCAGGACGAGGACCGCGAGCGCCACGAGCGCCAGGCGCCGGCCCCGGCCTCGCCTCTGGAGCTGGGCGCGCTCCTCGGCGTCCACGGAACCTCCGCTGACGCAGGCCGACAGGTCGCGCCCAAAGGCGGCCATTGTCGGATAGCGATCCTCGGGCTTCTTGGCGAGGGCCATCGCGACCGCCTCCGAGAGTCCCCTGGGGACGTCGTCTCCGTCCAGGACCAGAGGCGGCGCCTCGTCCAAGATCGCGCCCATTAGCTCCAGGTTCGTGGGGCCTACGAAGGGCCGCTCGCCCGCCAGGAGCTCATAGAGGATCACCCCGACCGCCCACACGTCAGTCCGGGCGTCGGCGTGGGCGCCCCGCCCGTAGACCTGCTCTGGAGCCATGTAGTGCGGCGTGCCCAAGACCTGCCCGCTGAGGGTCAGGCGCTCCTTGTCGAGGTGGCGCGCGAGGCCGAAGTCGATCACTCGAACCACGCCCTCGGGCGTCACGAGCACGTTGTCAGGCTTGAGGTCGCGGTGGATCAAGCCGACCTCGTGGGCAGCTTGGACCGCGTCTGTGAGCTGAAGCGCCAGCTGGACGCGCTCTTGGAGCCCCAGCCCCTCCTCTGCGGCGTAGGCGTCGATCGGTCGTCCTCCGACGATCAGCTCGAGCACAATGTAGGCCTGCCAGTCCTCGATCCCGCCGTCGAGGACCCGCACGAGGCCTGGGTGGGCCAGGGCCAGGCCGGCCTGGAGCTCACGCGAGAAGCGCTCGCGAGCGTAGTCGTCGGCCTGGTTGCCGAGGAGGATCTTCAGCGCGACCTCCTCGCCCTCAGCGGTCCGGGCGACGTAGACCGCTCCCGCCCCGCCTCGCGCCAGGGGCCTCAGGATCTCGAGCCCCGCGAAGCGCTGTCCAGGGGAGAAGCGTCCAAGGGGAGGCGCGCTCGCCACAGGCGGCGCTGGCTCCTCGGGGACCTCTTCTTGTCCGAGGGCCTCGACCCCGATCGGGGCTGGAGCTGGAGGAGCTGGGACCGGCGGGATCCCAGCGGCTCGAGCGACCGCCAGCGCGAAGGCTCTCGCCCCAGGCGGCCGCGCCGCGGGGTCCTTGGCGAGACAGGTCAGACTCAGGGCGGCTAGGGCCGGCGAGGCTCTGGGAGCGATCAGCCTAGGATCTTCCGCGGGTCGCTTGAGGACCTTTCGCATGACGACCGCAGGGACCTTCCCACGAAAGGGCCGCTCACCGCAGAGCAGGTAGTAGAGGAGTCCGCCCAGGGCGTAGACGTCGGTCTGGGGCGTGACCCCTCCGAACTGTCTCGGGTCGACCTGCTCTGGGGCTATGTAGCCTGGGGTCCCCCTGATCATTCCGCTCAGAGAGAGCGGCCCCGCCTCGTCGAGGGAGGCGAGGTGCATTCGCTCGGGGTCGCGCTTGACGAGCCCGAAGTCCACGAGGACGCAGCGTCCGGTCCCTCGCTCGATCAACACGTTCTCGGGCTTGAGGTCTCGGTGCACGAGGCCCTGAGCGTGGCAGTAGTCCAGGGCATGGGCCAGGGTCCCCAGCAGAGCTCCGATCCTGGCCGTCGTCGGCAAGCCGTGGGCCTCCACGAGCTCGAAGAGGCTCCGCCCGCTGATCTGCTCCATGGCCAGCCACGAGACGCCCTCGACCTGACCGCTCTCGTAAGCCCGGACCAGGTTCGGGTGCTGGAGGGCGCGCAAGACGCGCGCCTCTTGACGGAAGCGCTGGCCCGCCGAGGCTCGCTCGTCGAGGAGGAACTTGAGGGCCACGGGCCGCCCCTGCGGATCGAGGCCTCGGGCCACGACGCCTTGCCCGCCGGCTCCAATGACGTCCTGGACCGTATAGCCCGGAATCTGAGGGAGGCCGCTCACGAAGCCCGCCCGGGCTCGGGGAAGACCTGGGCCGGGAGGGGCTCGCCGCCAGCCAGGACGCCGCGAGCGAGGAGCGCTCCCCAGGCCGCGGGGTCCCCGGGACCGAAGGCCTGGGTCAAGAGCTGCTGGGCTTGGCCGCGGAGCGCCTCTTGGCTCTCCTGAACCGCCCCCGAGCTCGGACCTCCGAGTCCCTTACTCCCGAGCGAGCTCCCAGGCGAGCTCGAGAGCAAGCCCAGGGCGAAGGCGAGGACCGAGGGGTGGGCCAGCGACCACAGGGCCTGAAAGGTCGTGGGGTCGAGGCTGCGCTCCGCGCCGGGCGAGACCTCCAGCCGCAGCTGGACCTCCCCCAAGCACGCGACCTGGCCCGGGTCGAGGAACCCGGCGCGGGTCGGGACCCCACCGAGGGAGAAGGGCTCACCCTCAGCGATCAGGATCCAGCGTCGGTGGAGTCGGAGGAGCGTCGCCCGAAGCCGCGGCGCGGGCGGGGGCAGGCGCAGGGCGCAACGCTCGTCACGTCCCACGAGGACGACTCCAGCGTCTCCGAGCGGGAGCGCGAAGCCGTTCGAGCTCTGGAGGACCGCCCGGGGCCCGAGCCCAGGTCCGACCTGAGTCGGCGCCGAGAGCCGAACTTGGCGCCACCAAGACAGCCAGCCGAGGGGCCCCTCGACCCTGGCGCCCGTGATCTCGCCCAGGAGCTCGGAGATCGCTCCAGGCGCTCCCAGCCCGTGACTCGGATCCCGTCGCCCCAGGATCGCCCCTGTGGCGGCCGGCCCCAGACTCGGCTCTAGCGAGACCCGAGCGCGCTCGGCCTCGCTGGGGTCGGGGGCGAGGCGCTCGAGGAGGTAGAGCGCCGCCCGGGGATCCCGCGCGCGCGCCAGGGCCTGACAGAGCTCGAGGGAGGCCTGAACCCGCTCCACGTCGGTCCGGTAGCTCGCGCCCCCCTCGCGCGCGGGGGCGCCGCTGTGAAAGGTCAGCTCGTGGAGCCCGACCCGGAGCTGGGCGCCTTCGACGAGGCGTCTCGCCGCGCCGGGTTCGACGGCCACGCCCTCCAAGAAGGTCCCGCCCGCGCTCCCGAGGTCACGCACGACGAAGCCCTCGGCCTCACGTCGGAGCTCGGCGTGGCTGGGGCCTGTGCCGGGAAGCACGATCTGAGAGGTCTCAGCGCTCCCCAGGGTGAACCACGCCCCTGGCAAGAGCGGCCAACGCCGCCCCTCGCCGTCACTAAGCGCCGGAACGCGCGCCATACGTCCCTCGAGGACGGCGCCAAGGTCCTTGGCGACCTCCTCCATGCGGCCGTAGCGTTCCCCGGGTTCGGTCGCCAGCATTTGGCGGACGACAAAGTCCAGCTCCTGCGGAACGTGGGGGGCGGCCTCTGCGAGGAGGCGATAGTCCCCCTCGAGGACGGCGTCGGCGACCTCGCTGGGGTCGTCTCCCAAGAAAGGCGGGCGCCCGACGAGGAGCTCGTAGAGCGTCACCCCCAGGGAGAACACGTCAGCGCGGGCGTCGGGCTCTTCCTCCTCCTCCTCCCAGACCTCAGGTGCCATGTAGAGGACGGTCCCCAGGATCTGGCCAGGGTGCGTCAGGCCCGTCCGAAACAGGTCCTTGGCCAGCCCGAAGTCGACGACCTTGGCCGGCCCCTCGGCTGCCACGATCGCGTTGGCGGGCTTGACGTCGCGGTGAAGGAGCCCCAGGGCATGAACAGCGCCGAGGCCGAGGGCCATGTCGCGCGTGATCTCGGCGGCTCGGCGAGGCGCCAGGGGACCCTGACGGAGCAACACGTCGAGGGCCTGTCCAGGGACGTGCTCGGCCACGAGGTAGGGTCGCTCGCCGTCGTGGACCTCGTGGACGCGCATTAGGTTTGGGTGCGGGCGGAGCTTGCTGAGCGCTTCCCACTCGCGGAGGAAGCGAGCCCGCGCCTGAGGATCCCGCGCCAGCCCCGGCGCGAGGAGCTTCAGGACGACCGCCTCGCCGCCTGCGCGCGTGGCGAGGTAAACGGAGCCACCCGTGCCCCGGCCCAAGAGTCGCTCGACACGGCAACCGGCGAAGAGCGATCCGATCTCGAGGCCTTGGTGGGTGTCGTTCACGCCCCCAGCGTACCGAGGCCCTGCTGAGCCCGCGACCCCCCTGGGGATTCGTGGCATGCTTCCTCGGCGAGGAGTCGGCGATGCCTTGGGATTGCAAGACCTGCGGGATCAAGCAGCAGAACGATAGCGTTGACGTCTGCGTGAACTGCCAGGCTCAGAAGCTGAGCTGGACGGTTCAGGCCAACCAGACCCGAACCATGGTCATCAGCGGCGGCCGCCGCCTCCAGTGTCTTCTCGGGACAACAAGCGTGCCATTCGAGGCTGGTCACTCCTACGCCAAGGTCGCGACCGAGACGACCGAACGCATTGTGGCCGTCCCCAAGGAGCGGGCCCGGGAATACGTCCAAGCGGGGAAGCTCCCACCGCCAGATCAGGTCTTCTTCGCCCGCCTGAGCCCCTCCAAGCTCAAGGACCAGCCCGAGAAGCTAACCCTGACCCTGACGCCCGAGTATGAGCTCTCGGGGATCGAGGCAGGGAAGGTCGAGATCCCCCAGAGCGCGCCGCCCACGCTGACCGGCAAGTCTTTCGACGTTCGCTGCCTCTTTGTCTACGGGCAAGGCCCGGTCGACTTCGAGTTCGCCGAGCTCCAGGTCGTGGATATCAGCGAGGGCACCGAGCGGGGCTTCGCGCCCAAGGTCGGGGTCGAGGCGCTCAAGAAGAAGCGCCGGGTGTTTCTGACCGATCCCCTGGAGAAGGGCTGGTGTCAGCGCCTGGAGTGCAAGCAGCTCCACTTCAACCACTACAGCAACCTCCTCCGCCCAGACGGGCTCCCGGTCCTGGCCCTGGCCCTCGAGCACTGCGCCGCGCACCCCACCAAGCGCCTCTTGGTGGCCGGGCACTGCGACGCCACGGGCCAGTCCTCTGGCTATGACAACTTGGGCCTGAGTCAGCGCCGGACGGAGAACATTTGCGCCATGCTCCGCGGCGACCGCGCGGCCTGGGCGGCCTCGGCCCTGGAGAACCGGGCCCACCTGACCGAGAAGAAGCGTCCCCAGGACGTCAAGCGCGACGAGCGAATGGTCATGCAGTGGGCTGGGGTTCGTGACGACGAGGGCTTCGACAAGTTCCGGCTCCGCTACAAGTCGATCAAGCGCCGGGAGCTGAACGCCAGGAGCTTCGCCGAGGCCGAAGCCTGGGGAGGGGTCTATGACCTCTACGAGGAGTCTCTCGAGGACGCCCTGACGCCACGTCTCCTGACCCGCGCCCAGCGAGCCAAGCTCTCGAACTCCTCGCGGCCTGAGAGTCACGCGGCCAACGCGCGCCGGGCTGTGTCCGCGCACGCCGCGCAGGCCCAAGCCCTCTTGGTCAAGCGCCGGGCGAGCGTCAAGTTCCTCGACAACGCGCGCCAGGCTGTGGGCTGCGGGGCGCTTTACCTCAAGGTCAAGACCCAGGCCAAGAGCGAGACCAACCGCCGCGACGAGTTCTTGTGGTTCGACGCTGGGGACCCGACCCTCTTGCCCTGGGCCCCGGGAGCTGCCCCCGAACTCGAGGCTGCCCAAGCCGCGATCTACGGGCCCCAAGGGAGCTGGGACTACCTGCACTCGGACGGCCCCTACACCTTCGACCGCGTCGACTGCCCCCCCGAGCCCGTCGTCTCGCCGCCAGAGGGGGACCTCTTCTTCCTCCTCGACCTCTCGACGTCAATGGAGGCCCGCGACCCTCGCCGAGCGGTCTCACGCTTTGAGCTCTGCCGCGAGATCGTGGCCGACATGGTGCAGGGCCTCGACCCCAGCCAGCGCTTCAGCATGGTGTCCTTCGACTCTCAGAGCCGCGTCCCTTGGCGAAGCGTGCTCGTGCCTGCCAGCCTCTCGAACGTCCGGAGCGCGATCGACTGGCTGTCTTCACTCCAGCACCCCGTCCAAGGCCAAAACGCCGGGAGCACGAACACCCGTGACGCGCTCAAGAAGGCCCTCGCCTTCAAGCCGACGCGGATCCTGCTCTTCTCCGACGGCTTACCGACGGTCGGCATGGTTCGGGAGTCCTCTGTGCTGAAGGACTTCGCTCGCTCCAACGCGAGCACCAAGATCAAGGTCGAGTCCTACGGGTTCCGGGTCTCGGAGCTGGACATGAAAGTCAGCCCCGCCCTCGCCAAGCAGGCGGTCGCTCGCTACGAGAAGGAGTGGCTGAACGCCGTCGGTGGCGAATACACCCTTCAGGCTCGAGTGCGCCTCGGCAAGAAGATCGCGCAAGACCTAGGCCTCCCGAAGTGGAACTCCAAGACCGCCAGCGTCGCGGGAGGCACGGGCCTCGACACCCTAATGAACCTCCTCTTGGACTGGTTCATGACGCGGATCGCTCAGCAGCACGGCGGGCGCTTCAACGACCTAAACGCGATCATGGACAGGCGAGCGCTCCCGACACCCTAGGCTCACCCCTCAAGAAGCCCGACCCGCACCCAGGTGTCCACCGACGACTGCAGCGCAGCCCCCCCCAGTTAACCAGCCCGCGAACCGTGCCGAGAGGGGCGTCACACTCGCAGCTCACCCCCCACAGAGAGCTCGCCCTACCCCAAGCGAGTGTGACGAAAGGCCCCGGGCCAAAGGCTTAGGGGGTCTGGGGGAGCGCAGCGTCCCCCAGTAAACCAGTTAACCAGCTAACCAGGCAGCTCGTTGCTGATCAGCGTGCCGACCTCTTCGCCCTGGACGGCGCGCTCGAAGTTGCCGCTCTGCTTGAAGTTGAACACCAAGAGGGGCAGGCCGTGCTCCATGGCCATGGCGATGGCGGTTCCGTCCATGACGGCGAGGCCGCGGGCCTGAACGTCCTTGTAGGTCAGGTGGGTGTAGCGCTCGGCGGTCGGGTCCTTGTGGGGATCGGCCGAGTAGACGCCGTCGACCTTGGTCGCCTTGAGGACGAGGTCGCAGTCGAGCTCGAGGGCTCGGAGCGTCGCGCAGGTGTCCGTGGTGCAGTAGGGGTTGCCCGTCCCGCCGGCCAGGATCACGACGCGCTTCTTCTCGAGGTGGCGAACCGCGCGGCGGCGAATGTAGGGCTCGGCGCACTGGTGGGTCGAGACGGCCGAGAGGACCCGCGTCGGGATCTTGAGCTGCTCGAGGGCGTCTTGGAGGGCCAGGGCGTTGATCAGGGTCGCCAGCATGCCCATGTAGTCGCCCGTCGAGCGACCGATCCCGTGCTCGGCGAGGGTCGCGCCGCGGATCATGTTGCCGCCGCCGCACACGACCGCCAGCTCCTTGCCCAAGAGGTGGATCTGGGCGCAGCTCTTGGCGACCTTGGCGATCTCCTTCATGTCCACGCCGCGGGCCGGACCGTCACCGTCCTGCGCGCCGAAGCTCTCGCCCGAGAGCTTGAGCAACACGCGCTGGGTCCCCCGTTGAGCGAGGGTCACGCGAGCGGAGGTCGAAGGGCTGCTGCTTGCGGGCACGAGAGGCTCCTTGGAAGAGGAAGGCATGTAGATAGCGTGACGGCCAGGCGGCCTTCCGTCCAGACCGGGCGAGAGGGATCTCCCGCCTGACCAGACGTCGGTACATGAAAAGGGCCGGCCTCGCGGCCGGCCCTCGTTTAGGTCTTAGACGCCAACTTGTTGGCGAACGAACCAGGCGATCTTGATATCGCCGCCGAGCTCTTTGCCCTTAGCCTCGATCAGCTTGGCAATGCTCAGGTTTGGGTCCTTGACGAACTTCTGGTCGAGCAAGGCGCGCTCTTCGAAGAACTTGCGCAGCTTGCCGTCGACCATCTTCTGCTTGATCTCGTCCGGCTTGGACGACATCTTCGGGTCCTCGTCGATCGTCTTGAGGGCCACCGCGCGCTCGCGCTCGACCAGGTCGTTCGAGATCGAGTCCCGATCGACGCCTGCGGGCGCGGGAATGTGCGCCGTGGCGTGCATGCAGAGGTCCTTGAGGAGCTCGTCGAAGCCCTCCTTGCCCGCCACGTCGCTGCTGGCGTTGAGGCCCACGGCCACGCCGACCTTGCCGTTGTGGTGGACGTAGGTCCCGATCTTGCCGTCGCCGTCGAGGGTCTTCTTCTCAGCCTTGAAGAGCTGAATGTTCTCGCGGATCGTCATGCCCGCCGCGTCGAGGATCCCGTCCTTGATCGCGGGGATCTCACGGGCAGCCTCGAGGGTCGCGGGCGCCTGCTCGTGAACCAGACCGCTGATCGTGTCGAGGAGCTTGACGAAGTTGTCGTTGCGAGCGGCGAAGTCGGTCTCACAGCGGAGCTCGACCACGGCGACCGACTTGGCGTCTTCCGCCAGGTCGAAGCGCACCGCGCCCTCGGCGGTCTCGCGAGTCAGCTGGCTCGCCTTGACGCCCTTAGAGCGCAAGACGTCGACCGCCGCCTCGACGTCACCGTCGGTCTCGACGAGCGCCTTCTTACAGTCGCCCATGCCCGCGCCGGTCTTGTCGCGGAGTTGTTTCACCAGGGCCGCGGAGATCTTAGCCATGGAGGATCCTCTTCTGAGGTAGGGAGCGGGTGATCCGCTCGGGGGTTTAGGTGCCGCGCGTCCGAATGGCGCGCAGCTGATAGGAGCAGGGAGAGAACGAGTCGCGCCTCAGCCAGAACCCCCACCCGCGCTAGGCGCAGGTGGGATCAGCGGGGCGCGTCTCGTGAGACGGCGCTCAGAGAGAGCGCTGTCCAAAAGACCTAGGCGGTCGTCTCGCTAGCCTCGACGGCGGGCGTCTCGGCAGCGGGGGTCTCGGTCGCGGGGGTCTCGGCCGCGGCCTCAGGCGCCTCGGCTGCGGGAGCGGCGGGCGCGGGGGCCGGAGCAGCTGCGGCCTTGCCCGACTTGCTGATCCCCTGGTTGACGTTGTGCTTGCGACGGCCGCGAGCGACGGCGTCGGTGAGCTCCTTGAGGATCACCTGAACGCTGCGGTAGGCGTCGTCGTTGGCGGGGATCGCAATGTCCACGCCCTCGGGGTTGGCGTCGGTGTCGATCACGCAGACGGTCGGAATGCCCATCTTGGCGGCTTCCTGGAGCGCGCTCTCCTCGCGGCGGGGATCAATGATCACCATGGCCTGGGGGAGCTTCGTCATGCGACGAATGCCGTCGAGGTTCCGGAGAAGCTTCTTCTTCTCCCGGTTCATGTTCGAGATCTCCTTCTTGGAGAACTTGTTGATCTTGCCGCTTCGCCAGATCTCCTCGAGCTCCTCGAGGCGCGCCAGACGGCTACGGATCGTGGCGTGGTTGGTGAGGGTGCCACCGAGCCAGCGCTCGCTCACGCAGTGCATTTCGCAGCGCTCGGCCTCCGACTTGAGCAGCTCCTTGACCTGAGGCTTGGTCCCAATGAAGAGGATCTCGCCGCCGCTCGCGACGAGGCGCTCGAGGAAGTTGCTCCCTCGGAGCAGGCCGCGGACGGTCTGCTGGAGGTCGATGATGTGGATCTGGTTCCGCTTGCCGTAGATGTACGGCTTCATCTTCGGGTTCCAGCGGCTGCAACGGTGTCCGAAGTGGACTCCAGCCTCGATCAGTTCTTGGAGGGTGACGTTTAGGGCCACAGAGGGCCTCCTCTTACCTTCTCGACCTTAGTTGGCCCCCTTCTTAGGGGCTGAGAGGTCGAGACTCCCTTTAGACTGGGTTTCCAGCAGGGATAAGTGTGCTTTGGGTTCGCGATGACAGGCGCACGATGGCGACATTCGTCTCGCGGCGCAGCGCGGGATTCTATCGCAGCCCCTAGGGGCCATCAAACTTCGGGGCAGAGAACACCAACAGCTGGACGAGGCCGGCTCTGGGGGGCATAACTTACGCCACCACCGCGAGTTGCCTGGAGTCTTGGTGAGCTCGACCCCTGCCCTAGCCCTAAAACTAGCCTTATACCTCTTGGCTACCAGCCTGGTCGCGGGCTGCGCTGCCCCTGCCCCAAGCCGAGCGCCGGCCCTCGATCCGCCGCCAGCTGCCCAGCGCCAACTCGACCGCGAGGACGTCGTGCGCGAGGCCAAGAAGCGCGCCGCCGACGCAGCCATCGTCTACCTAGACCGCTATCCCTTTGATTTTGAACTATCCGAGGAACTGGACTGGCTCAAAACCCAGGATCTGGCCCCCGAGGTCATTGACTACCTCGAGAAGCGGGCTCGGGTGGATTGGGAGGCCCTCCGCGGCGACATTGACCCGGACCAAGGGCAGGAAAGTGACGAGAGCACCCGCTAGACTGGCTGCGGGATCGATTGATGGCTAAGAAACACTTCGTAATCCGCTGCCTGGGGCACAAGGCCCAGAAGCTCTATCCAGGTCAGACCCTGAAGATCGGTCGGCACGAGACGAATGATCTCGTTCTCCCGAGTGGGACCGTCAGTCGCTTCCACGCTGCGCTCGTCTGGGACGTCAACGAAGACCGCCCCTACATTCAGGACAACAAGAGCGCCAACGGCATCGAAGTCGACGAACGACCGATCGAGGGCCGCAGCTACCTGACCGGCAAGAACAACCAAGTCGAGATCGGCGACTTCGTGATCGTCCTCGCGATCCGCGGCGCCGAGGACGAGACCGACCGGCCCGCCGGCTTCGCGGCCCTGATCGACAGCAAACTCGAGAGCGACGACGGCGCGGTCCGCCTCTTTAGCGAGCGCCACGAGGCCCTCAACGGTCGCTTCGAGGACCTCCGAGGACTCCAGCGGGTCCTCCTTCAGGTCGAGGAAGAGGAGCGAACAGGAACCCTCAAGCTCCGCGTCGGCGCCAAGCTGTGGGCGGTGACCTTTGCCCAAGGCAAGATCGTGACGGCCAAGTTTGGCGAGCAAGAGGGCATGGTCGCGATCTACTCGCTCCTGGCCCAGAGCAAGGGTGGCTTCGAGTTTACTCGCGATATCGAGCCCTCAGAGACCTCCCTCAACCTCTCGCCGCTGGCGCTCTTCGCCGCCGAGACCGGTCGGACGCGGCTCAACTTCGACAAGGACAAGATCTAAGATCGAGCCCCGGCCGCGCCAGGCCTCGCCCGCAGAAATTGGAAACTCGCCCAGATCTGGAGCGAGTTTCCGCTACCGCGAGCGAGGCCTTTGTCGGCCATCGCCAACAATCGTAGAGGTTACGCATCCGTAGGGGCGGACCCCGCACGCTTGGCACGTGCTTCGTAGTGAGCTCCCCGACGAGAGGGAGTTTTCGTGATCTCAACCCAGCTCTCATGGAGCCGGGCGCTGCCAATGTGCGCGCTCGGCCTGTTGGCGTTTGGCTGCACCCAGTCCAGCTCAGGCGGAGGTGGCGCCGCCAGCACTGTCGCGGCTGCGACCTCGGGCGTGACGCCGACGCTGGTGACCTCTGGGGTCAAGCCCCTGACGCCGACGGCTCCCGCGGCCCTCGACACGGGACCGCGCGCCTCGATCGATCCCACGGGCGACTTCTTCGCCTGGCCCTGGCCCAATGACGCTCGACGTGACGCCAACGACAGCCCTGACCTAAACGGCCTCCCCAACCCGCGCAACAAGACCTTCATTCGCAAGCTCTACGACATGGCCGGGAGCTCGAGCACAGGCTTCAGCCCTACCGGCGCGATCTACCTCGAGTTCGACGGCGCCATCAACGCCCCGGCCGACGACCCCCTCGCGAGCCGCAGCGCGGGCTACCCCGTCCTCCTCGTGGGCCTAACCCCGGGCTCACCCGACTACACGGTCCGCCAGCCGATCATGGTCAAGGTCACGGACCGCCCCGACACGATCCGGCCCGCGAACCTCCTCCAGGTGATCCCGGTCCCTGGCCGGAACCTCCGCTACCACGAGACCTACGCCCTGATCGTGCTCCGCGAGCTGGGCGCCCCCGGCAAGCCCTTCCTCGGCCAAGACGCCGTCACCACGACCCTCCTCGAGGGCAAAGAGCCCCTGATCCCCCAGGGAGCGGCACTGGCGCGAGCCACTGCCCCCCTGGTCAGTGCCCTCCAAGACCTGCAGATCCATCCCCAGGACATCGCCGCCGCCACGGTCTTCACGACCGGCGACCCGACCGCGACCCTCGTCCGGCAGGCCGCCTGGGCCGAGACCCAGCCTGCCCCGCTGGCCCAGCCCCTCAGCACCCGAGACGTCTACCCGGAGTTCACCGCGCTGGAGGGCCAAGCCCTGATCTCGGAGTTCCAAGACGGCTTCAGCCCCTATATCTCGACCGGCGGGAAGCAGGTCCAAGACGCCCAGGGCAACCCGGTCACCCAGCGACAGGTTCGAGCCCCCTTCCAGATCTCGATCCCCAAGGGCCGCATGCCCGCCAAGGGCTGGCCCCTCTACTTCTACTGCCACGGGACCGGCGGCAAGGCCAGCCAGGCCATTGACCGCGGCCGCCTCGCGACGCCCAGCGCGACGCCCCCCTTAGGCAGCGGGATCGCGAGCTACGTCGCCCCCGACGGCTGGGGCACGGCCTGTATCGCGGGCCCCTTCAGCCCTGACCGGATCGGAATCCTCGCCGCCGACGGCTACCTGGCCTACAACTTCCTCAACCCCACGGCCATGCGGGACAACTTCATTCAAATGGTCCTGGAGCAGATCCAGTTCCGTCAGCTCCTCCTCGACCTTCGGATCGACCCCGCCCTCTGTCCTGGAACCGACGCCTCGGCCGCGCCCGACGGCAAGGTCCGCTTCGACCCTGACACCATGGTCGTCGGAGGACAGTCCCTGGGGAGTTACCTGGCCGGCATGCTGGCCGCGGTCTCGCCGAACTGGAAGGGCGTGATCCTGACCGGCGCCGGCGGATCCTGGGTCGAGTTCCCCTTCGGGCCCAAGGTCCCGATCGACCTCCAGCTCGTGATCGAGCTCCTAGGCGTGCCTCTGGGCGAGAAGCTCGACCGCTGGCACCCGCTGATCATGGCCTTCGACCTGGGCGTGGGCCCGGCCGACAACACCCACTACCACCGCTATATCCTCCGCGAGCCGCTCCCGGGCCGGACGCCGCCCCACGTGTTCGTGATCGAGGGCTTCAAGGACCTCCAAGTCCCCACGGGACTTCAGCGGGCCCTGGTCCAGGCGATCGGCCTCGACTTCGTGGGCACGGACCCAGGAACGAGCCCCGATCTGCAGCTCCTCCCGATCCTGCCCCTGGCCGACCTCGACCTCCTGAGCTACCCCACGAGCGGCAATCGGACCCTGCCCAAGGGCCAGACCCGAACCGCCGTCGTGGTCCGCTACCCCGAGGACGGGATCCGCGAGGGCCACTACGTCAGCTTCCAGCTCGACGCGCCCAAGCTCCAGTCCCGCGACTTCCTGAGCGCCCTCAAGGCCGGCACGACGCCCGTGATCGAGCGCCGCTAGGGGTCTCTTCTGCTTCGGCTTCCCGCAATCTGCGCACGAGCCAGAGCAGGAGGCCTAACGAGAGCGGCAGGCTCGACCAAGCAAAGAAGTCTGCCCAGACGCTGATTGGCTTGGCGCCGACTCCTCGGTGCCCGTTCGCATGCATGATTCGCCAGGGGCGGCCGGTAGCCAGGTAGGTGCCGATCGCCGAGACGACGCCCGCCACAGGCAGGAGCGTCCAGGCCAGCCTCCAACGAGTCCCTGCCAGGGCGTAGGGAAGCGCGCAGCCCGTGAGAAACCAGAGCAAATACTCGTCGGCTCCAGCCAGGGCTCGCAGCGCCGCTGAGTGCCCCCCGTGGGTGTAGCTCGCGTTCAAGACACCGAACAGCACGAAGAGTCCACCGACGACACTGAGGCTCGCGGGGTTGAGGCGGTGTAGGTGTTGCTTTGGACAGATCCCCAGGGCTAGGGCTGGGAGAACGCTCCACATCGCGAGCACGAAGGCCGCCCCGAAGGTGCCCGGGACGGGCGGCCAGAGAGCCTGCGGAGTCACGGCGCCCATGAACACTCCGACCAGCAGGGTCGCGGCCGCCATGACCCTTCGCCGTCTTCGCTCTCCGGCCATGTCTCTGCTTGGACTCCTGCGCCGCTCTCTTCTGTGAACGGCGTGAGCGCCGCTCAGGTTCAGAACCAACGAAGACAGCCAGCCCGAAGGCTGGCTGTGTGGTGCGAAGCACAAGTTCCGTGTGGCTCGAGACCCCTCTAAACCTAGCGAACTGCCGAATCTCGACTGGCCCTCTAGAGCAAGGGGCTCAGGCGGACACGGAACTGCCCCCGCCCAGCCTACCCCCCAAAAGCTGGGGGTTTGGGGGGCGCAGCCCCCCAAGACAGACTAGCTATCCAGCTTCTTCTCGCTGAACTCCTCGACGGCGTCTTGGTAGGTCCCGAGCTCCTCGTCCTGGACCTCGTCGCTGGGGAGCGGCGGGGAGGGGACGCGCTCGGAGCGCTTGCGCTTGTCGTCGCGCTTCTCCTTGGTCCGACGTAGCTGCTGGCTCATTTTGTCGAGGCAGAGGTCGACGGCGGCCATGGGGTCCTCGTGGGTCGCGCTGGCGACGAAGCTGTTGCCGCGTCGCGGGACCGCGATCATTTCGACCTGCTTCTCGTCGCCTTCGTGGGTGAGGATGACCTCGATCTTCTCAAGGTCGTGATTGAACTGCTCCAGCTTGCTTGCCTTTGACTCGGCGTAGTCCCGCAGGGCGTCCCGGATCGTCAGTCCTCGTCCCGTCACGTGAATGTCCATTAACTATCCCTTCCAGTTGCTGCGCAGCGGACGCTGCCAGCTCGTGTTCTTCGTAGAAGACCCTCAGCAGGGTCAACCCCTGCGGGGGCGCGGTGGGGCCCGCCATTGCTCTCATTTGACCCGCCAGGATCTCGGGGATCGCAGCGGGCTTCAGCTTTCCGTGTCCCACGAGGACGAGCGTCCCCGCGATCGTGCGGACCATTTTGTAGAGGAAGCTGTCGCCGATCACGTCGACTTGGATCGCGACCCCCGAGGGGCCAGCGGTCCAGCTCTCGCCCAAGGCCGGGACCTCGCGGACGCGGACCGCGCGCAGCTTGCGCCGCGTCCCGCGCTTGACGTCGGTCCGGGTCTCGAGGGAGGCGAAGTCGTGATCGCCGATCAGGTGCTGGGCCGCCTCGTCCATGGCCTCGATATCGAGGGGCGAGGGGTAGTGCCAGGCGCGGTCGTTCTCGAGGGGGCAGCGGGCGTAGCGGTTGAAGATCCGATAGCGGTAGTGCTTGCCCTTGGCCGAGAAGCGGGCGTGGAACTCTGAGGGCACGTCGCGGGCTTGGCGGACGGCGACCTCGGGGGGGAGGATCGCGTTCACGCCGCGCCGGAGGCGACGGCCAATGATCTTGGCGGGGGTCTTGAAGCTCGCGACCTGGCCCAAGGCGTGGACGCCCTTGTCGGTCCGACTGGCGGCTACGAGGCGCACAGGATGGCGAGTAATGTGCTCGAGGGCCGTTTCGAGGGTGCCTGCGACTGTGCGCTGGTTGGGCTGGACTTGCCAGCCAGAGAACGCCTCGCCCTTGTATTCGACGAGGAGCTCCACGTTTCGAAGCTCGGGCGACTCATCGTCGCGGCGTGTGTCTCGCACGCATCCAAGGTATCAGCGAGATCGGGAACGAGCCAGTCGGACGAGCTAATAACCGTGCCCTAGGAGACCGAGTGGTCAGGCTCCGCCTCCGGGCACCCAGCCTGGTTGGGGCTCAGGACCTGGAGTCGCCCCTGGAGATAGAGATCACGAACCTGTCCCCGAATGGTCTTTCCGCTGCTCGTCTTGGGGAGCGAGCCGCGCCGGACGAAGACCAAGTCGTGGATCGGCGCGACCTCCTTGGCGGCGTGGCCCTTGATCGCCTCGCTGACCGCCGGCTCTGGAGCCTGTCGCCCTTCCACCACGACCACGACGGCCTCGCGCTGGTCGATCTCGACGCTGAAGGCCACAGCGCGCCCACCGCCGACGTCGGCGTGCTCTTCGGCGATCACTTCGAACTCCAGAGGCGTGAAGTTCGCCCCGTCGAGGATCATGAGGTCCTTGAGCCGACCCGTGACGTAGAGCTCGCCGCCACGGAGATAGCCCAGGTCACCGGTGTGGAGCCAGCCCTCGCGGAGCGCAGCGCGCGTCGCGTCCTCGTCTTTGAAATAGCCGGGGAAGACCGAGTTTCCCCGAACCACGATCTCGCCGACCTCGCCCTCAGCCAAGGCCCGACCAGCGGGCCCCTTGATCGCGAGCTCCAGCCCCTCCAGCGGGCTCCCGCAGGAGACCCGCTCTCCCTCCAGCCGCGGCAGCTCGTCGACGGGACCGAAGGTCACGGCCAGGGTCGCCTCGGCCATGCCATAGCAAGGCGTGAGCACGGTCTCGCCGACGCCATAGGGAGCAAAGCGCTCGCGGAACTGAGCCAGGGTCTTGACCCGGATCGGCTCGGCGCCGCAGCAGCCGAGGCGCCACCCCGAGAGGTCGAGGCCAGCGAGCTTCCGCTTCGGGATTCGATCCACGCACCACTGGTAGCCGAAGTTCGGGGCGGCGGTGATCGCGCTCGAGCAGCGCGCGAGGGCCTCGAGCCAGCGGACCGGACGCCCGACGAAGGTCTCGGGGCGCATGAGCGAGAGCGAAGCCCCGTGGAAGAGGGCGGTCAGGGTCATGCCGACCAAGCCCATGTCGTGATAGAGAGGCAGCCAGCTCACGAACTGGTCTCGCGCCGCGTCGGCCCCGCCAGCCTTGAAGATCCCGCGCACGTTGCGCGAGAGGTTCTCGTGGGTGATCGAGACGGCCTTGGGGAGCGAGGTCGAGCCGCTCGTGAGCTGGACGTAGGCCAGGTCGCTGGCCCCGACCGCGTCGAGGCCGACCAAGCGCCCCAGGTCCAACTCGGGCGCAGTCCAAGACACGCTCGGGAGCTCGGTCGCCACGTCAGGGGTCGTGAGGACCTGACCGCCAGGGAAGTGCTCGATCAAGCCCTCGACCCGGCGCTTGAACACGTCTATCCCACCCACGGCGCGCGGTAAGGCCAAGTTGCACGGGAGGGCCCGGATCAAGCTCGCCCCCAAGAAGGCCGCGACGAGGTCGTGACTGGTCGGGAGACAGAGCAAGACGACCTCGCCTGGCTTGACTCCTCGGCCCTCGAACCAGGCTCCCCAAGCGCGCGCCGAGCGCACCAGGTCTGGATAGCTCAGCACCTCCTCCACCTGGCCGCGGCGATCGAAGACGCCCAAGCGACCTCCCCCGGGAGGACTCGGGTGCCCTCCTTCGGCCAAGGCCCTCAGGGCCTCGGGGAGGGTCGAGGGAGTGAAGAGCTCGCTCACGCGCCGACTCCTGTTCTGCGTGGCGGGGGCACACACAAATTACACCCCGCGCGCGAAAGCGAAACCGGACCTGGGCCGCGCTGCCGCTGGCCTGCAGCCGATCGCCTCACACGCCGGCCTCAGGCCGCCCTGACCAACCCCGCGACCCGTGACGTGCGAGAATCGACGCGTGAGCCGGCCCCGCGTGGTGATCCTGGGTGGTGGCTTCGGCGGCTTAGCGGTCGCTCGAGGCCTGGCGCGCGCCAAAGTGCGCGTGACCCTGGTCGATTCGCGGAATCACCACCTCTTCCAGCCCCTCCTCTACCAAGTCGCCACGGCCGGTCTGTCCCCTGCCGACATTGCCGAGCCGATCAGAGGAGTCCTTCGCCGCCAGCAGAACGCCGAGGTGATCCTAGGTCGCGTGACCGAGATCGACCGCGCCGCTCAGCTGATCCGGACCGAGGGGACCCACCCGCCGATCCCCTACGACTACCTCGTGGTGGCGACCGGGGTCGGGAACGCCTACTTCGGCCACCCCGAGTGGGAGGAGCACGCCCCGGGCCTCAAGAGCGTCGAGGAGGCCCTCGAGATCCGTCGCCGGGTCCTGGGCGCCTACGAGGACGCCGAGCGCGACCCCGAGCGAGCCCAAGCCGAAGGCTGGCTGACCTTCGTCGTCGTCGGCGGAGGACCTACGGGCGTGGAGCTGGCCGGGGCGCTGGCTGAGCTGGCGCGCTTCACCTTGGCCGGAAACTTCCGCAAGATCGACCCCCGCAGCGCGCGGGTGATCCTCTGCGAGGGCGGCGAGCGGATCCTGAACGCCTTCGCCCCCGAGCTGAGCGAGAAGGCCAAGCGCATGCTCGAGGCCCTGGGCGTCGAGGTCCGCCTGGGCAACTACGTGTCCGAGATCACCGCCGACCACCTCACCATAGGGGGCGAGGAGATCCCGACTCGCAACGTCCTCTGGGCGGCTGGGGTCGCCGGGACCCCGCTCCTGCAGTCCCTCCAGGCGCCCCTCGACCGGGCCGGGCGAGTCCTGGTTCAGCCCGACCTGAGCGTCCCCGCAGACCCCCGAGTGTTCGTGATCGGCGACGCCGCCGCGCTCCAGCAAGACGGCGAGTGGATCCCAGGCGTGGCCCCGGCCGCGATCCAAGGCGGCCAGCACGTGGCCCTCATGATCCAGCGCGAGATCGCCGGGGAGACCACGGCCCCATTCCGCTACTTCGACAAGGGCTCCATGGCCACCATTGGCCGCTCGGCTGCGATCGCCGCCGTCGGCTCGCTCAAGCTCCACGGGACCCTGGCCTGGCTGGCCTGGCTCGTGATCCACCTCATGTTCCTGATCGGGTTCCGCAATCGCGCCATGGTCCTCTTCCAATGGGCCTGGGCCTATTTCACCTACCAGCGTGGCGCTCGGCTGGTGACGGGAACTCTGCGCCCGCCGCCAACCAGGCCAGAAGCACCTGAGGCTGCCTAGCCTCCGCACCCACCAGCCCCTTGCGAAGCAAGGGAGCGCTCACACCTCCAAGGTCGCGGAGCCCAGCGTGCGAAGCACGGGTCGGGATATGAGGGAGCCCCCGCGAGCGAAGATCGCGACGCCGAGCGAAGCGAGGCTCATTCCGCGGAGTGGAATACGGAGACAGAGTAGACTCGCCGCTCGCTCCGGCGACCCCCCTCCCGCGAACCGAGGCTTCCGTGCCCTCCTTTTCTGAGTATTCGCTCCTTCAATCCTTGCGCGACACCCTCGCTGAGCAGGGCCTCAAGGAGCCGACCGAGATCCAGGCCGCCACGATTCCGCCTCAGCTCAAGGGGCGCTCGGTGATCGGCGTCGCCGAGACGGGCAGCGGCAAGACCCTGGCCTACGTCCTCCCGATCCTCCACGAGCTCAAGACCCTAGAGACCGAGGGCGCGCCGATCTCGATCCCGGGCCGACCCCGGGGCGTGGTGATCGTGCCCGGCCGCGAGCTCGGCCAGCAGGTGTGCAAGGTCTTCAAGAGCCTGACCCACGGGACCCGACTCCGCGTCCGCTCGGTCCTCGGCGGGACGAAGAAGCAGATCGCCCGCCAGAACGTGCGCGGCGAATTCGAGGTCCTCGTAGCGACCCCAGGCCGCCTGGGTCAGTTCCTCGAGAGCCGCCAGCTCCGCCTCGACGACGTCCGGATCTTGGTCCTCGACGAGGCCGATCAGCTCCTCGACCCGGGCTTTCTCCCGGTCGTTGGCCGGATCCTGGGTGAGTGCCCGCCCGAGGTCCGCATGGCCATGTTCGGCGCGACCTTCTCGCCGGCCCTCGAGCACGCCGCCAGCGAGCTCTTCTCGACCGAGCCCCTCAGGGTCCGGACGGCCGGCAGCGGCAAGGGCCTCGAGACCCTCGAGACGGACAACCGAAAGGTCTCCCACGGACTTCGCTATGAAGCCCTCAAGAAGGTCCTGGCCCAGGACTCCAAGACGAGCACCCTCCTCTTCGCCAACACCCGCGGCCAATGCGAGAAGCTCGCGGCCTGGCTCGAGGCCGAGGGGCACCCTCACGTGACCTACATGGGTCAAATGGAGAGCCTCGAGCGGCGCAAGAACCTCGAGGCCTTCCGGAGCGGCGAGATCAAGCTCCTCGTGGCCACCGACCTCGCCGGCCGCGGCCTCGATATCGATCGGATCGAGCGCGTGATCAACGTCCACCTCCCCGAGGACCTCGACAACTACAGCCACCGGGTCGGCCGCACGGGTCGAGCCGGGCGCACGGGCAAGGTCGTGAACCTCGTCACTGAGCGCGATCAGCCCCTGATCCAGAAGCTACAAGACCGCGGCTGAGCTTCGTGAATTCCCCGCTAGGGGAAGCTCGACAGGGAGGGCCTGCGGGGGCGGGTGGTCGCGTGGCGACTTCGGGCTTGTCTGCCTCGCCGCTAGATCAGGCGCTGGAGGGCGGCAACGGCGCGGGTTAGCTCCTCGGAGGTGGTCTCCGGGCCGAAGCTGAAGCGGAGGCGGCCCTGGGCGCGCTCGGGGGAGACGCCCATGCGCGCCAGGACGCGGGGGGCGACCATGGCGCCGGACGAGCAGGCTGAGCCGCTCGAGGCCTCGACTCCGGCGAGGTCTAAGCCGACCAGGAGGGCCTCGGCGTCGCCGCCAGGGATGAGGAGGGCGCTGGTTTGAGGGAGGCGCTCGGCCTCGCTCGCCACGACCTCTAGGCCCGGGATCGCAGCCAGGAGCTCAGCCTCGAAGGCGTCACGCTTGGCTCGCAAGGCCCCTGCGTCGAAGAGCTCGCCGCGAGCGGCCAGCTCTACGGCGGCGCCCAAGGCGGCGATGGCGGCCACGTCCTCGGTTCCGGCTCGGCGGCCTAGCTCTTGGCCTCCTCCGCGGACGAGGGGCTGAGGTTCTGGGGCGCGCCCTCGGTGGACCAAGGCCGCGCTTCCGCGCGGGGCCCGGAGCTTGTGTCCCGAGAGGACCAGATTGTCCCAAGGGGCCGCGCTCCAGTCTCGCGCCACGCGGCCGAAGGCCTGGACCGCGTCCACGAGGAGGGGGACCTCGGCCGAGGCGCAGGCCGAGCCGACGGCGTCTAGGGGCTGGAGGGTTCCGATCTCGTTCTGGGCCGCCATGACCGCGACCAAGGCCGCTGGAGCCTCGAGGAGCGCCGCCAGCGCCGCGACCTCGACTCGTCCGCAGGTGTCAACGGGGATCTCTTCGGGCGCCGCCCGACCTGCCTCGGCCAAGCCCGCCAGGGCCTCGACCACGGCCGGGTGCTCAACGCTGCTGGCGAGGACCCGCGCGGGCCCCGCGCTAGCGACTAGGCGACTCGCGGGACACACGCTGTGGACCGCCTGGTTGAGGGCCTCCGTCCCCGAGGCCGTGAAGGTGACTTGTGCGGGCGGGACACCGCAGGCCGCAGCGACCCGCTCCCGCGCTTCCTCCACGAGAGCCCTGGCCCGTCGCCCCTCAGCGTGGAGCGAGCTTGGGTTGCCCCAGCCCTCGCGGAGGGCCTTGAGGTAGACCTCGGTCAGGCGCGGGTCGGGCGGATTGGTCGCGTTGTGGTCGAGGTAGATCCTCACCGCTGCTCGACCAGGGCCAGGAAAGGATCTGCGCCAGGCTCCAGCTCCGAGAGGGACGCGGCCCCCTTCACCTTTGTCAACTTGAGACGGATTCCGAAGAGGAGCTCGTGGTCCGTCGCGACCTTGGCGCCCGTCGCGAGGGTCTCCCACCCCTCCCAGGTGGCGTCGACCCCACCCACAGGCAGGATCGAGACCCACATTTTCCAGCGCCGCGGGAGCCCGTCTGGGCCCAGCTCCCACAGGTAGCGGTCGCCTGGGGTCACGCCGCCGGAGTCGTAGCGGACCATGAGCAGGCGGCTCCCACCCTCCCCCTCGCCGCAGTAGAGCCGACTCGTACCCGAGTCGCGGAACTTAGCGACCGGGTTGAGCCAGAAGCTGTCGTTGCACCACTGAGTCCAGGCCCACTGGAGGCGCGACTCGAGCTCCGAGCCGCTCAGCTCGCGCTCGCCTTCCCAGGCCCGGCCTTGGGTCCCCGCGCCGGCCAAGACCAAGAGGACCTTGCGCTTCCCGCGCACGACGCGGGCAAAGCCCCGCTCGCGATCCCAGAGATGATCGTGGATCCCCGCGAAGGTCCAGCGGAGCGCCTGGGTCTTCCGCCAGGCCTCGAGGTTCACGGCGCGCTCGGCTTCGGCGGCCAAGCGCTCGGCGGCCTCGCCCTGAACACCGCTCGGCGCCTCTTCGTGCTCGAAGGCCAAGCCGATCCCGACCAAGACCAGAGGCAGGAGGAGGAGGGCGCAGCAGGCGCGCCCCTTGCGGCTCTTTGGCTTCGCGGGTTCGTTCACTGGGGTTCAGCCTATCCGCTTCGCATGGGCAGACGAGGGCCAGACCAGGAACCCGACACGAGCCCAGAGCTCTCGACCTGCGCGCCCTAGGATCCGCCATGAGCGAAGCGCCCGAGTTGCCTGAGATCCGCCGCCCCTCCTGGATCGACAGCGTCAAGCAGATCCGATTTCCCGAGCTCTTCGCGAAGTATCGAGCTCGGATCGTCCACTCCGACAACCAGCTCCCCTTCGCGCCCAGCCGCCGCGCGGCGCCGCTCACGATCGAGCAGCTCGCCTTCGAGACCGGCTGGGGCCTCCGCTTGGCGCTCCAGGTCTTCCTCCCTGGCTGCCTGATCCTGTTCGCGGTCTCCTTCGCCTGGGACTTCGAGGGGATCCTCCGCGCTTGCTCGGTCGCGGGCTGCATTGGGTTCGGCACCAACTGGGTCGCGATCAAAATGCTCTTCTGGCCCCGCGAGCCGAGGCCCGTGTTCGGCCAGGGCCTGATCCCCAGCCAGCGCGATCAGCTCGTGCAGAAGGTCGCCGACCAAGTCCTGGGGAAGCTGATCAACGAAGAGTTGATCACTCAGAAGATCGAGGAGACGCGGGTCATTCCGCGCTTCACCCAAGGCCTGATCAACAAGATGCGCGGCCTGGTCCAGGAGGAGGAGTTCCAGCGCGACCTTCGCAACATGCTCCTGACCTACGTCGGTGAGGTCGCGGGCAACCCCGAGTTCCGTCGGGGCCTGGCGGAGCGAGCCGAGAAGAACCTCGAGGAGTTCGCGGGCGAGTCCTTCAAGAGCTGGCTCGTCAAGAAGCTCAAGCGGACCTGGCGCGCTCCCCTCCTCGAGGTCCTCAACCGTGAGATCGAAGAGCTCGACGAGACGATCCGGGGTGGACTCAGTGAGTTCCAAGACGCCCTCGAGCACCTGCCCCGGGCCCTCGAGACCCACCAGGAGCAGATCGACCGCGTCCTGAGCCAAATGCTCCTGGGCATGGTCCGCGAGGTGGACCTCCGCGAGATCGTCCTCGAGCAGCTCGCCACAGTCACCCCTCAAGAGCTCGAGCAAGGGTTCCGCGAGTTCTCCGACGACAAGCTCTCGTTCATCACGATCTTGGGGGGAGTCCTGGGCCTGGTGGGCGGGACGATCCTGGTCTGGCCTCTGTGGAGCACCTTGGTCCTGGGCGGACTCTTTGGCCTCCTCGTCGTCGCCGACCTCGTCCTCTACCCCCTCACGCGCGGGCGCTCCTGGCCGAGCGAGGAGCTCGAGACGCCAGAAGAACCCGAGGACACGGCTTCTCTGACGCGGGATAGCTCCCCCCGGCCCACGGAAGACTGATCAATACCCCCCGGGACCGGGCGTCCCTGCTTCCCCTCGCAGGGTCGGCCCCCCACCTCCGGGAGGTAGACGATGTCGCGGAGGTTCGGGGAGTGGATCGGGTCCGGCTGCTCGAAGAACTTCCCCGAGTTGGCGACCTGAACCAGGCCGAGGAGCCAGGCGATCGCGATCAGCGTCCCGAGGGCGCCCGCGGCCCAGCCGCCAGGAACCTCCACGGCGAAGGGCAGGAAGAGGAACGCGGGGTAGAGCAGGCGCGGCAACCAGAGGTCCTCGAAGGTCCGGCGCGTGCGATCCGCGCTCCCCTTGAACCAGGCCAGGCGAGCCTGATCGGCCATGATCCAGACGCTGTAGGCGAAGGGCAGCGCCCAGAGGCCGTGCCAGGCGAAGATCGCCATTAGGGCGAGATACGAGAGCTTGCAGCCCCAAGAGGTCGCGAGGGCGAGGGGGGCCCAGCTGGCTGGGCGGAGGCCGCTCGTCACGGCTCGCCCCGCCACGATCAGGTAGCCAGGACCCCACCACAGGAGGAGCAGCGCCGACGCCCAGTCGCCGTGGCGGAGCGCCAAGACCCACCCCAGGCTACAGAGGAGCTCCAAGGGAAGACCCGGCAGCTCGCTCAAGATCATGTGCTCGCTGAACTCGACCTCGTGACCCAAGCCTCGACGCACGGTCTTGGCCAGGATCCAGAGCGCAACACAGGACACCCAAATCACGACCGGACCCGCGAAGCGGTCCATGCCCGCGTAGACCTCAGCCGCGAACATGGCGCCCCGCTCCTCTCAGGAGGTCCCGATAGAGGCGGTCGAAGACGTAGGCCCCCAGCTCCAGCCCCTGGCGGACGTAGTAGCGCCGGGTTGGGTCCTCCCAACTCGGCTCGACGACCCGATAGAACTCCTCCGCGTGGCGAGCGTCGATCTCGGAGTGGAGCTGATAGTGAGTCAGCTCCCCTGAGTTGACCCAACCCCGGGCCACGACGCCCTTGGCGATCGAGTCCGAGACCGTCGCGAAGGCCTGCTCAATGATCCCCATGCAGGCCACCCCGACCTCGAGTTCGTCGTGGACGCAGCTGCTCAGGAGGACCGAGTTGAAGGCTCGCAGCTCGGGCCAGAGGTCGAGTGCTGGCAGCTGAGCCGGGTCGACACCGATCGACTCCAGGAACGCCTTGAAGGTGCTGACGTGAAAGTCCCCCTGCTGGAACTCACCGTGCTCTTCGATCAGGTTGCGGAGAATGTCGAGGCGCTGAACCGGGTCCGGAATCCGGCCGACGAGGGCGGCCATGGGGCGAGAGAAGAACTCGACGGCGAAGAAGAACTGGGCCTGAGTCGCCTGGAACTCCTCGAGGGTTAGCCCTCCCCCAGTCAGGGCTTGGAGATAGGGGTTCTGGGCGAAGTCGACCTGCGCCAGGACGGCGTCGGCCTCGAGGGCTACAGAGAGGGGGGAGAGTTGCTGGATCATGGTCGCCTCCTTGGGTGGTCTCCCTGTTCTAGGCCCTCCCCAGAGAAAGCTTCACTCAATACAAAGCGCCCACTCCTTAAGCCCCGCTTAACCACGTGGCCTGCCGGCTTGCCCCCAGGGCGACCCCTGCCCGGCCGCAGAGAGTCGCCGGCCAAGGGGCAAGGAATCCTGCCCCTTGAACCCTGGCCCGAGCCGCACCCTGGTGCCACCATCGTTCTGTGCAGCCCTGGCCACACCCCGAGGAGCTGAATCGCCTGCTCGCTGGCGTCCGCGCCGCCCGGATCCGGATCCGCCGGGTCGCGGCTGCGGTGGATGTACGTCAAGGCTCCCTCCCGGTCGCCTCCGACGAGCTCGAGACCCCACCCACGCTCAGCGAGCTCCCCGCCCCGCCCAAGGGCAACGGCAATGGGCACGGGACCACTCTGCAGCTCCTCGAGCGACTCTCTGCCCTCCAGAGCGACCTCGGCCAACAGCGCGCCGAGGCCGGCGCGCTCCGGGTCGAACTCCAGCTCCAGCACGCTCGCTGGTCCGACCTCGAACGTCACCACGAGACGCTCCGCCACGAGCGCGACGAGGAGCGCCTCCGCGCCGACACCCTCAGCGCCGAACGCGACCAACTCCTCGAGGAACTGAGCGCCCGAACTGACGCCGTCCAAGGGCAGCTCGAGGGCCTCAGCGAACCCAGCCAGGTCGCGGAGATCCTCCAAGCCGCCGAGGCCCGAGAGGCCGACCTCCGGGGCCAGCTCGAGACGACCCGAGACCAAGCCCGCCACCTCGAAGCGCAGCGTCGGAGCCTCGAGAGCGAACTCCAAGAGGTCCGGGCAGACCTCCTCCGGGCCCGAAGCCAAGCCCAGAGCCCGGGGCCCACCCCCGACGCCGATCGAGCCCGCCTCGAAGAGCGCCTCAAGGAGCGAGGCGCGGAGCTCGAACGGACTCGAGCCGCTGCCCAGACCCGAGAGGTTCGCCTCGAGGCCCGAGCCGCCGAGCTCGAGCTCAAGCTCCGAGCCGCCGCCGACCAGCGCGCCGCCGCCGCCGAGGCCCGAGCCGCCGAGCTCGCCACCGCCAAGGCCCGCGCTAGCGAGCTGGAGACAGAGCTTCAACACCTCCAGCGTCAGACCGAAGAGCTCCTCCAAGAGCGCGCCGAGGCGACGGCCGCCCGCGACACCGAGCGAGTCCGAGAGGAGAGCAGGCGCGCCGAGCTAGAGCGCGAAGGCCGCGAGCTGAGCGCGAACCTCGCCGCCGCCGAGGCCAAGGCCGCAGCGCGCGAGGCCCACCTCCAAGCTGAGCTCGAGCGCCTCCGGGCCCGCGAGGCCAGCCTCGACGCCGACCTCCGCCAGCGCGGCGAAGCCCTCTCGGCCAGCGCCCCTGCCGCCGACCCGGTGATCGCCTCGGACCGAGACCTCCAAGAGGCCCGCGCCAGCGCCTCGCGCCTCGAGACCCGCCTCGAAGAGCTAGACCAGGAGCGGGCCCAGCTCGCGAGCCAAGTCGAGGCCCTCAGCGGCCAGCGCGCCGAGCTCCAATCGTCCCAGGAGGACACTGAGCGCCAGCGAGCCGAGCTCGAGGCTCGCCTCGGCGACCTCGAAGGTGAGCTGACCGGAAGCCAACACGCCAGCCAGCTCCTCGAGCTCCGCGTAGCCCAGCAGGACGAGCGGCTCTCGACGGGCGCCCGCCTCGAAGAAGAGCTGCGCCAACAGCGCGACGCCCTCCGAGCCGAGCGAGATCGCCTCCAGGCTCGCCTTGAAGCGCAAGCCAGTCAGGCGACGTCGAGCGAGCAGGGCCCAGGAGACGACCGGGAGGCCAGCCGCGAGCTGAGCGTGGCCCGGGTCGAGCTGGAGTCGCTCCGAAGCGCGCGTGACGCCAACGAAGCCGAGCTGGCCCGCGAGCGCGCCGAGCGGCGCGAGATCGAGCAGACCGTGGCGGCCCTCGAGGCCCGCGCCAGCGAGACCGAGGCACGCCTAGGCGACGTCCAGCGACTCGAGGAGGAGCTCCGCCAGCAGCGAGACAGGCTCCAAGAGGAGCACGCCGAGCTCCGCCAATCGGTCGCCGCGCGCCAAGAGGAGGCCAGCGCCGCCCAGGCCGCCCTGGCCGAACTCAAGGCGCGCGAGGCCAACCTCAGCCAGACCCAGGTTCGCCAGACCGGCCGCCTCGAGGCCAGCGGCCTTCGCCTAAGCGCCCTTCAGGCCGAACACGCTGAGCTGAGCGAAGCCCACGAGCGAGAGCGCCAACGCGCTGAACGGCTCCGGGGCGAACTGGACCTCGCCAAGGAGGGCGCCAACCAGGCCGCCCTCGCGCTCTCCGAGGCCCGCGGCGAGCTCGAGGCCGAGCGCGCCTCGGCCCAAGCCGAGATCCACCGAGCCCGCGCCGAGCAAGAGGAAGAGCGAGCCGACCTCCAGGCCAAGATCGCCGAGAGCGAGCGCGCCCTGAGCGAAGTTCGCGGCGAGCTCGAGGCCAGCAAGGCCCTGGCTCGGCATGAGCTCGAAGCCAAGGAGAGCGAGGCCAAGGCCGCCCTCAGCTCCTCCCAGCTCATGGCTCGCGAGGCGCTCCAAGAGCAGCGCAGCCAGGCCCAAGACCAGCTCCACTTGGCGCAGCTCGCGGCGGAGCGGGCCTCAGCCCAAGCCGAGCAGGCCGAGGCCACGGCCGAGCGAGCTGCCGCCGAGGCCGAGCGCCTGCGCGCCGCCCAAGCCGAGGCCCAAGAGGCCGCCCAAGCGGCTGCCCTCGAACGAGACGAGGCGCGTCGCGCCCTGGCCGAGGCTCGCCTCCAAGCCGCCGGCGACGGAGAGTCCCGCGAGGACCTCTCCCGGGCCCAAGCCGAGGCCACGAGAGCCCGAGAGGCCTTGGCCCAAGCCCAAGCGACCCTGGCCGACCTCCGCTCCCAAGGCGAGGAGAACAAGGAGGAGCTCGCGCGAGCCCGGAGCGAAGCCGCCGAGCGCCAGAGCGCCGCCGAGCAGGCCCTAGCTGCGGCCCAGGCCGAGGCCGCCCGCGAGCGCGAGCGCTCCCTCGAGCTCGAGCGCACGAGCCGAATCGAGCGCGCCGCCCTCGAAGAGCAGCGGACCGTTCTCAGCGACGAGCTGGCGGACCTCCGCCGAGCCCGCGAGCAGGCCGAGCTCCTCCTGGTCGAGTCCCGCGGGGCGGCCAAGGCGGCCACCGAGCGGCTTCAGGCCACCACCGAGCGCCAAGAGGCGCTGGAAGGCGAGCTGAGCGAAGCCCGGACGGCGGCCGCCGACGCGGGTCGGCGCCTGGCCGAGGCCGAAGCTCGTCGCGAAGCCCAGGCCGACGAGCTGGCGCAGTCCCGCGCTGAGCTGGAGCGGGTCCGCGAGCAGGTCGTCGAGGTCCGAGCCGCCGTGGCCCGGAGCGAAGGTGCCCAAGCCCTCCTCCGCGAGGAGCTCCGCGAGGCCAGCGAGCGCGCCCGCGCCGCCGAGGCCGCTGCCCACAAGAGCGAGGAGGGCCCCACGTCCGGGGAGCTCGAGGCTCGGGCCGAAGCCCGCCGGGCCCAAGAGGCGGCCCTGGCCGACCTCCGCCGCGCCAACGAGGCCCTCCTGGCCCGCGAGCGAGAGCTGATCGAAGAGGTCAAGTCCGGGATCGACGCCCAGGCTCGCCGCGCCAGCGAACTGGGGCGCCTCCGCGAGCAGCTCGACGCCCACGTCGAGGCCGGGACTCGCCTCCAGCGCGAGCTCGAGACTGCCCAGGGCGAGCGCGACGTAGCTCGAAGCCAGATCAAGGAGCTCGAGCAAGGACGGATCAGCGCCCAGCAGCGCCTCTCGGGCCTGGAGGTCGAGACCGCAGGCCTCGAGCGCCAGCTCAGCGAGGTCCGCGAAGAGCGCAAGGAGCTCCACAAGCGCGTGGCCGGCCTTCAGAGCGAGCTCGAGCAAGAGCGGGGACGCGCAGGAGGAGCTCAGGGGGTCGAACAAGAGCTGCGCAAGCAGAGCGAGCGCCTGGAGCAAGCCAACCAGCAGCTCCTGGAGCGGATCACCGCCCAGGACGAAGCCCGCGAGCGCGAGCGCTCCGAGCTGGCGCGCCTCCGCCAGAGCCTGGAAGAGGCCCCGCGCGGAGGGGACGACGAGCTAGCCGAAGAGCTGCGAAAGCACCGCGACGCCCTGGCCGCCGAGCGCGATCAGCTCACCGAGCGCAGTCGCCAGCTCGAGGAGCGGATCGAGCGGCAGCAAGCCAGCGTGACCCAACTCCTCCAGCAAACCGCTCAACAACAGAGCCAGCTCGAGGCAGGCGAGGTCTTCGCCGGCGAGCTCCGCCACCAGCGCGACGCCCTGGCCGCCGAGCGAGACCGACTCCTGGCCGAGGTCGGGCGACACGAGGGACGCCAGGCGGGCCAGCAGGCCGACCTCGACACCCTCCGAGCCCAGACCCGCCGACTGGGACGCTCTGACGTCGCCCAGGCCGAGCTCCGCCAGGAGCGCGACGACTCGCGCGCCGAGCGAGACCTGCTCCGCAAGCAGGTCTCCGAGCTGACCGCGCGCCACGAACGTCAACAGGAGACGCTGACCCAGCTCCTTCAGCAGACGGCGCAGCAGGCCAGCAAGCTCGAGCTGGCCGACGCGCTCCAGGTCGAGTTCCGCACCCAGCGAGAGGGCCTTCAGACCGAGCGCGACCGCCTCCTAGAGTCCCTGAGCGACACCGAGTCCCGCCTCGAGCGCCAGCAGGAGAGCCTCGGCCAGCTCATGCAGCAGAGCGCCCAGCACCGGAGCCAGCTCGAGGGCCAAAACGAACTCCTGCGCGAACTCCGCGGCCAACGCGAAGCGCTGGTATCCGAGCGAGACGAGCTCCGCGACCGGCTGGCCTCCCTCGAGCTCGAGCGGGCGACCTTCGAGGAGCAGCGACTGCACCTCGAGAACCGACTCGTCGAGGAGCGGGCGCGCCTCGAAGGCGAGGTCGCCATTGAAGGCGAGCTGCGCCAAGAGCTGGCTCGCCTCGAGGCCGAGCGCAAGGCTCTCAGCGATCGCATCTCGGCCCAAGAGCTGCTCGAGCGCGAGCGCGCCACTGAGACGCGCAAGGTCGAGGCCGACCTCAGGAGCCTGGTCGCGGCCCTCGAAGCCGAGCGAGACGCCCTCCGAGCTCAGCTCGAGCAGGCCAGCGGCTCGGGCGAGCACGCCGCCCTCCGGGCCGACGGCGAGGCCCTGGCCACGATCTCGCGGCTGGAGGCCGAGGCCAAGGCTGGCGGGCGCGAGGTCGAGCGCCTCGAGCAAGAGCTGACCCTGGCCCGGACCCACGAGCGCGCCCGCAACGAGGAGCTCCAGAGCGCCCGCGAGCGCGAGGGGCGCCTCTCGGGCAAGGCCGAGCGCCTCGAGGAAGAGAAGACCCGCCTCACCAAGCGCCTCGACGTCGCCGAGCGCGAACAACGGAAGGTCCGCCAAGAGGCCAGCGAGCGAGAGCGCGAGCTGCGCCAGGTCAAGCAGCGCCTCCAGGAGGTCGAGCGCGAGAAGCAGCGCCTGACCAAGGCCCTCGAAGAGCGCTCCCAGGACAGCGACGGCCTGGCCAGCGCCCGCGAGGCCGCCGACGACCTGCGCCGCCGCCTGGGAGAGGCCGAGCGCGAGCGCGACGAGCTGACCAAGGAGCGCCAAGCCCTGCGCGGGACGACGTCTCAGCTCAAGCGCCTCCTCGAGGACTCCCAGCGCTCGCTGGCCAAGGCCCGCCGCCACGAGCAGGAGATCGGCGGCGAGCTGACGCGCGCCAAGCGCGAGGTCAACCGAACTGGACGCCTCCGCCAGGACCACCAAAACCTGCGCAAGCAACGCGACTCGCTCCGGCGAGAGCGAGACCGCCTCCAAGAGGAGCTCAAGAACGCGAGCCGCGAGGCCAGGGAGTTCGACGTCCTAGCGTCCGAGAGGGACATTTTGGCGCAGGAGCTGAGGGCGCTCCGCGAGGCCGCTCGGATCCAAGCCCAAGGCGAGGGCGAGCGCGAGGCGGACCTGCGCCGGCAGCTTAATCAGCTCGAGGACCAGCGCAGCGGCGGCGCCGCCGCCCAGCGCCAGGTCGACTCGCTCCAAGAGCGACTCCAGGAGGCCACCGGCGAACAGGCCCGCGCCGAAATGGCCCTCCTCGAAATCGAAGCCAGGCTGCGCGAGAAGCTCTCCGAAGAAGAGGCCACCGCGCTCCTAGAGGGGCTGAGCGTCGACGACCTCGCCGAGGAGCCCCCAAGCCGGACCCCGCCTCCCTCGACGGTCTTCACCGACGCGGTAGAACCGGCCTCCGCCGAGGCCGCCTACGGCGACGCCTACGAGCCGAGCCCCTACGCCGACCCCCCCGCCGCGAAGGCCCCAGGCGTCGTCGACGAGCTCTTCCGCGACGAGGCCAGCCCGGCAGACCTCGCAGCCCCCACGGCTCCCGCGGCCCCCGCCGGAGAGCGCCGTCCCACCCAGCGCCCCAACCGCCCCAAGGCTCCGCCTGCAGGAGAGCGCCGTCCCACCCAGCGCCCCAACCGCCCTAAGGCTCCGGAGCGCCGCGCCAAGGCCCCGCCTGCAGGAGGGCGCCGCCCCACCCAACGCCCCGCTGGAGAACGTCGCCCCCCGCGCACCCCTGAGGGCGGAGGGCGTCCCCCACGCACCCCCGAGGGCGGAGGGCGTCCCCCACGCACCCCTGAGGGCGGAGGGCGTCCCCCACGCACCCCTGAGGGCGGAGGGCGTCCCCCGCGCACCCCTGAGGGCCCAGCACCTGCGCCCCGCAGCGCGGGCGCTCAACCCCCTCGCCGCAACAGCCCCGGGCCCCGCCCCTCGCCCGGCTCGAGCGGCTCTGCTCCGCGCCCTAGGGCAGCTCCCGAGATCCCGACGGCCCTCGACTACGAGACCGCCGACCAGATCCAGGACGACGTCTAGTGCCCCTCTCTCTCGAGTTCGCCCCCACCCAGGAGCCCGCGGTCCCTCCGGTCCGTTACCCTCCGTCCCGCTTGACCCGCAGCCAACGAAGAGGACCTTGGTGAGCCACCGCGTCGTACGTGATCCCGACGAGCTCCGCGAAGAGGACATCGTGACCCTCGCGGCCGATCACCCCTACCTCACGATCGAGAACGAACGAGCCGTCCTCCGCTACACCAACGAGTGGGAGGACAAGGAAGAGATCCACCTCGGCAAGATCAGCGGAGAGCTGAGCGCTGAGTTCCCCGACGAGATCACGGTCTGCGTCCTCTGCGAGCTAGCCTACGTCACTGGCGGACAAGTCCTCAGCGAGGACGGCCCCCTCGACCTCGGCTCGAACCTCCCTCAGGTGACCCTCGAGCCGCGCGAACCCTTCGGCCTCGAAGCCTGGCGCGCGCACGTCGCGGGTGAACGTGACCTGACCCCGACCGAGCACGGCGACGCCGTGATCTTCAGCCGCGAGGTCTTGGGCGACTCCGTCGAGGCCGAGTTCGAATACCGCGGTGGCCGGGTCTACGCCGTCTACCCAGACCCTCCGACCCTCAAGCGCCTCGCCAAGATGGCCCGCGCCATCAACGCCCGCCTCGTTCACGAGCAAAAGGGGCCCCTCGAGGTCGACGACCTGATCGGTGCCGAGGGCGCGCCGGGGCGCAAATACTCTCCCAAGGAGACCTACGCCGTCGGGGACGAGATCAGCCACCCCCGCTTCGGCGCCGGCGTCGTCGTGCGAGCCCGCGCCAAGCAAATGGACGTCGAGTTCGGCGGCGAGACCCGCAAGCTAGCCCACGGGCTCTGAGCCCTCAGGCCCGTAGCGAGCGGTTGAACACGGCCAAGTCCTCGCGCTCGGCCCAGCCCTGCTTGCCGTAGAACCCTCGCCGGTAGGACTCTCGATCGCGCTTGTTGAAGAGCTCGAGGCGAAACCCGCCCCGGGCTCGACCCTCGGCCTCCGCCTCGGCCAAGAGCGCGCCACCGCAGCCTGCGGAGCGCGCCTGGGGCCGCACGAAGAGCTCGGAGACGTAGCCCACGGGCCCCGGCAAGAGGAGGTAGGGCAGCCAGTGCACCGAGAGGTAGCCCTCCACGCGATCTGCCCCGGAGGCGACCAAGACCGTGTGGGCAGCGGGGCTCGCGAAGCACGCGCGGAGCTGACGAGAGACCTGCGCCACGCTCTGACCTGGGTCTTCAGGACGCGGCCACCCCAGCTCTAGCGCGACCTCACGAATCAAGTCGGCGATCAAGGCGGCGTCCTCGAGGACGACGGGGCGAATCGAGTGCAAGGGGAGCTCCTAGGTCAGGAGCCTCGAGGACCCGAGAGGCGGGGGCGCCTGTCGAGGATTGCCTTGGCCTCCCGAGGGCGGCTGACTAGGCTGGAATCCGTGATCCTCGCCGACATTCCCGCCAGACTGCGCTGCCCCCTCTGTCTCGAGCGCTTCGCAGAGCGCAGCGCAGAGGGACCCCTCGTCCGCTGCGGGGGCTGCAAGACGATCACGCATCAGGCCTGCCGCCACGAGCTGGGACCTTGCCCTGTCCTAGGCTGCCCTAGCCCAGGAGACGCTGTCCAGAGCCTCACGACCGCTCGAGTTCGCTGGCGGAAGGAGCCGCCGCATCACTTCGCTGAGTTCGCGGCGCTGACCACTGTCCTCAGGCGTCACTCTGAGCGCTTCCTCATCGCGCTCCTCCTCGGAGTCGCCTATGTATTCCTCTGGCCGGCTCCCCAGGCCCCGACTCATGGGTGCAACCACAGCGGGATCAGCAAAGAGATCAAGGAGAAGCTCTCCTTGGTTCGCGCGATGCCGGGAGAGCGTTAGGGCAGCGAGATCGGGAACCCAATGCTCTGCTTGTCCTCGATCAGGATCGTCCGCTCGACCTTCCCCTCCTTGACCCTTGCTAGAACGAGGCGGCGAGGGGCTCTGCGGGGATCCTTGGCCTCGGGGTCGACCTCGACGAACACGAAGCTCTGAGTCTGACGAAGCTGGACGAAGCAGCGGATCACCGAGAACTCGTCGAGGGGGATCGAGGTCGAGACCGAGAGCTCGGCGCCCGTCTTGAGGTCCTGGTGGAGCGCCTCGAAGCCTAGGGGGCGGAACTTCTCGCTCATCTTGAAGCGGGCGTAGAGGAAGGCCTCCTTGCCGAGGGGGCTCCCGAGGACGCTGTTGGGGCCGAAGTCCTTGACCACCTCCAGGGGCTTGCCGCGGGCCGCCTTGACGTATTGGAGCTTCTTCTCCTTCTTGAGGAAGAGGTAGCCGTGGACCCCGTCGGGGGCCCAGGTGAAGAAGGACCCACCCTCGCTCAGGAGGGTCGCCTCGCCCGAGTCGAGGTCGAACACATAGAGGCCGCGCTGGTCCTTGCCGCGTCGGTAGTGGACGAGGCGCTTCTTGTCGGGGCTGAGCTGAAAGGGGACGTCGTCCCAGATCCGTCCCTCAACGACGTTCATGTCGACCTCGTCGCCGGTGGTCAGGTCGACGGTCTTGATCACGACTTGGCCCTCGGCGCCCTCGGGCGTGTCCTTGGCCGGGCCTGCCGTGATCACGTGGTTCTCGTCGAGGAACACTGGCCACAGGTGGTCGTCCGAGAGGGTGTGGAGGATCTTGTCGGGGTCCTCAATGCTCCGGAAGGTGAAGCGCTGCGTCGTCCCGTGCTCTTGGCCCTTCTCCATTTTGGGGCTGTTCTCCTGGACGACCATCAGCTTGTGTTGAGGAGAGACTCCGACCGCCACAGCCGAGCTCTTCTCGCCGCCCTGGACCAGGGTCCTCTTCTTCCCAGAGACCAGGTCCAAGAGGACCACGCTGTACTTTCGAGGGTTCTCCTTCTCTGCGACGGAGATCAGGAGCTTGCCCAAGGCCTGCGCGTCGGGGGTCGGCTGCGCTGCGAGCGGCGCTGAAATCAAGAGGAGGGCCGCCAGGGCCAAGGCTACGATTCTGGACATGGTCACTCCTGCAGCCATGGCTGCGGGCGGAGTCTACCGACCTGCTGCGGAGCGCGGGTCCGGCTCGTGCTCGAGGATCGCTCGAGCCACGTTGTCGAGGACCTCGGCCAAGGCGGCTCGCGTCCGCGTGCCTGCGATCTGCCGGCGCCACTCGTTGCCGAGTCCGAAGCGCCCGAAGTAGTAGAAGGCGTAGCGGCGAACCTGCGCGAAGCCTTTCCGCTCTCCGAAGATCTCCTGGACGCCGTCCATGTGCTCTTCATAGAGCGAACGGACCTCGTCCAGAGAGGGCTCCGGGAAGGGCTCTCCTCCGTTGAGGTGGCGGTCGATCCGAGTAAAGAGCCAGGGATTCCCCATGGCGCCGCGCCCGATCATGACAGCGTCGCAGCGAGTCTCGCTGAACATGTCCAGGGCGGACTCGAGGTCGACGACGTCTCCATTACCGACCACCGGGACCCGCCCCGCGACCCGCTCGACCACCGCCGCGATCGCGCCGAGGTCGTTCTGCTCGCGATACCAGCCCATTTTGGTCCGCCCGTGAACGCAGATCATGGTCGCGCCAGCCTCGATGGCGGCCTCGACCACGTCCGGCGCCGTCCGCTCCTCGAGCTCGTAGCCCGTCCGAACCTTGACCGTGACCGGAACGGGGCTCGCGGCCACCGTCGCCGCCACTAGGCGCCCGACCTTCTCTGGGTCCCGCAGGAGCGCGGCGCCCCAGCCCTTGTTGCACTCCTTCTTGAGCGGGCAGCCCATGTTGAGGTCGACGAAGTCGAAGCCGAAGGGCCACACCAAGTCCAGGGCAGGGAGGAGGTCTTCAGGCTCGCGGACGGCGACCTGGATCCCCAGCGGGCGCTCGCTCTCGCCGAAGGCCAGGTCACGGAACACGTTCGGATCGCGGCGAAGGATCTTCTCCGGCTTGATCATCTCCGTGACCGCCAAGCCCGAACCGAAGCGGCGACAGATCTGGCGCAGAGGCGCCTCGTTGTAGCCGACCATGGGGGCCATCAGCGCCCGGGTGGCGACCTCGACCCCTTCTGCGCCGCCGATCCGAAAGCCACCGCGGAGGTGCTCTAGCTCAGCGGAGTCCCCTCGTGGCTCGGCTGCGCTCACGATCCTTTGGGGCGCGCAGGGAAGGGGAACTGGCCATAGCGCTCCTTGGCGTTCTCGACCTCGGTCCGGATCCGCTCGACCTCACGCGTAACCTCAGCAGGCTCCTCGACGTTAGCCTTCATTCGCTCAATGCGACGGCTGCCCTCTACCTGAAGGGCAGCTGGGGCGTTCTCTACGTGCTTGTGATAGGCGTTGGTCAGATCGCGCGCCAAGGATTGACTCCGAGCGACTTGAGGGAGCCAGGCCGCCGTAATGTCGCTGCTGGCCTGCCCGGTGGACATCAGCTTGATCATTTTGAGCAGCCTCAACTCCCTCTCGCTGGCCCGCTTCTGGTTCTTGGCGTCGAGGAGCGTGTCGAGCCTGGCGAAGATCAGCTGCGAGACTGAACCCGACCCCAGGCGAACAGTGCTGCCCGCTGCGGGGGTATTGGCCTCAGCCGCTATCCTCTTGCTGAGGCTCTGCTCCATGCTGACCAAGAGCCCTAGGCTCGCCACCGCGTCCCTACGCGAGCGCTGGATCCACTGCGGCGAGGCTTGGCTCGACCACCCCTCACTGTCGAGGCAGATCGCGAACATGCGGTCCACGACGACCTTATAGAGGCTCATGTCGCCGACCCCGGCCAGAGTCATGGCGTGCATGAGCACGACCCGATCGCGGTGCTCGAGCTCGTCGAGGAGCCCAACCATGTAGCGCAGATAGGGGCTGGGATAGAAGCGGTTGTTGTATTGGGTCGCGACCAAGATGCCGCCGCGTGCAGCACCCCCGAGGGTCAGCATGGCCTCCTGGAAGAGGCGGGTCTCACCCTTCCGCATGAAGCGACGCCCGTAGTCGTCCGAACGGGGATCGCCCTTCCACTCGGGGTCCTTGGCGTAGCGAGGCCGCGCGAGGCGAATCAGGATCTTGACCAGGCGCTTGGCCTCACGCTCCGAGTCTGGCTGCTGCCAATCCGGAGCGTCGACGCGATCTGCGCTGCCAGTGACCTGGTGGCGCGGGCCCTGAATGACCTCCATCGCGATCAAGGCCAGGCGCGAGGGGTCAACGGGCAGGTAACCCTGAGGCAGGAGGCGCTCAGGCCCCGCGGTGGTCACACCGGCCGGGAGGCGGTTGAGGAGGTCGAAAGCGCTCTTGCGACCTGCGCTGGCGCCCTCGAGGCACTCGATCACGACCTCGCGGGCGACACGCCCCACTGCGCGCGCGCGCTCGTTGATCCCCTTTTGGCGGGTGGTATCCCGCGCCCCGTCTTGGACTCGAGACCACGAGCAGAGCTCACGCATGATCTTGACGACCGCGTCCTTGTAGTGGGGCTTGGGCTTCTTCCTCCGCTTGCCCGTCGCCGGGTTGACGTCGCCGCTCAAGACGAGCCCGACGTAGCTCGCGTCGCGCGCCGCGCCCTCCATGAGCTGATGCAAGATTGGCCGGATCTCGGCCCCCAGGAGGACCTCGCCTGGGAGGTTTGTTGGCGCGGCCGGCGCCGGGACACTGCTGGAGCCGCTCGGAGGAAACTTGACCGTGGGCAGCCTGAGCTTGGGATCTGGCGGGATCGGGTCGTTGGGGTCGCTCGGGTTCGGGCGGAGGTCGAAGCTCGAGAGGAGGGGGATTCGGGCCACGGCAGGGAGGACCTCCCCGCGAGCGAGAGCGCTCCGGACCTTGCGGTCGCGATCTGCAGCGTCCTTGGGGACTCCGCTCCTGAGGAGGTAGGTCAGCCAGCCCGGGTCGTAGCGAGTCGTGTTCGGGGCGTTCTGCATGGCCTTCCACGTCACGCCCCGCAGGCCGAGCCTATAGGTCATGAGCGCTCGGGCGTGGACCCCGCCGTATCCGAGGAATGCGTAAACGGTGTCGCCACCCCCGCTGATCCGCTTTACAACTTCGGCCCGGGTCAGGGTCTTGAACGTCCCGTCGAGGATCCGAGGGTCTTGGATGGAGTATTCGCGGAGCCGGACGTCGTCGTTGCCGAGGAACATTCGCAGGTCGTGGAGGCTGTCGAAGTCCTGCTCGATCTCGCGGATCTGATCGCGCGGGATCTGGATGATCTGGGGGTGGTAGCCGTATTCGATGGTCGCCTTCCGGCGATCGGTCCCAGGCTTGGGCATCGTGCTGGTCTTGGCCAGGAGGACCTGAAAGTGGACTAGATGACCCTTGCTGATGGGCGTCAGGTCAACGATTCGGCCGCGTACGCCGAAAAATGGCACATCCTTCTCGCTGCCGTCAGGCTGGAGCGCCTTGCGAGTGACCTTGTCCCCTACAGCCGCCCAGCCAGGCACTGGCTGGGTCTGCGGGAGGACCCCCTGCTCGACGTAAATGGTGTCCGCCGAAGCAGGGCTGGCGAGAAGGCTGCCTGCGATCACGAGCGCAGCCCAGGCCGAGAGCCGGGTCGAAGAAGGAGCGGGAGTTCGCATAGGCACCTTTCGAGCAGGTTTCAAGCTGCGCCATCTTGCCCAAGGGCGAGCGCATTTTGACGCATGCCCGACGATTCTAGGCACCTTTAGCACACGAACTGCCCTCCTAATCCCTTTCGCGCCGTAGCAATCGTCTCTGGACCGGGTCTTGCTGAAACAATCGTGCAACGCATCGGGCGGGTCCGCTCTCACGGGGAGAGAGCAAGTCAGCTTCGGAAGGGAGAAAGCGCCGTGAACGATATCGTGAACCAAGCGTCTACTCCTGAGCCGGGGCAAGGAAGGAGTGGCAAAGTGAGCCCAATCAACAAAGACCAGGTCAAGAAGAACCAAGAGAAGCCGACCAAGGAGTCCAAGGGGGCGTCCTTCGAGATCGGAGTCGTCTACCGCAAGGGCACTCGGCTCTTCTTAGCCGTCACCAACAAGATCCTGATCTCTTTCAAGAACTCGGAGGTGTTCGAGGTCAAGCCCAACCAACGCTACGAGAGCGTCCGCTCGATCTCAGTCGAGGAGCTCTGCAAGCGCTGGGGGATCGTGCTCAGCGCCCTCGACAAGATCACGACCTCCTACCTGGCCCCGCCGCCCGAGACGCTCAAGACGCGCCCCCGCGGCTCGCGCCGACGCCGCGCTGCGGACGAAGACGCCTGGCGTCAACTGCGGACGATCCGCGTCCACTACTCGGCATAGCTAGTGATCACGCCTCGCAGCCCTGGCCCGCCACTCCAGGCTGCGAGGTCTCCTTCATAGGCGGTCACTTGAATCGTCGGCTGTCGTCCGGATCGGCGCAGCCTAGACCGCCTTCCCTGGAGCTTCAGCGCCCGCGTACGTAGAGGGTCGCCGTTTGCCGGCGACTCTCTCTCTACTGCCTCCTCCCAAGGAGAGCAGCCTACAGGTCGCGAAGGCGCCTCTCGTCGAAGCGCCGGGTCCCCTCCAGCATCAGCGCTAGGAGGTTCTTGAAGAAGGTCCGCTGGACCGGCTCCTCGTTGGCCTCGAACTCGAAGCTCCCTTGCGTCCAGCTCAGGACGTCGTAGATCACCTCTTCGGGGTCGTCGCTGACTCCGCGGATCGGGTTGACCTGCACCAGGTCCCCCTCGGAGAAGTGGATCTCGACCTCCCGGCTCTGGCTCTCGAGGCGAACCTTGCCGGTGCAGCAGGCCGAGTTCAGGGCCTGGAGCAGCTTCTGAGGCGACATGGTCGAGAGCTCGCCGCTCATGCCCGAGGAGACCTCCTTGGCCAGGAGGGTCTGGTTGTGCTGGATCCGCTTCACGAGGAGCTGAGCGAAGTAGATGTTCATGCCCGGGTTCTGAACCAGGAGCGAGTGAAAGGCCCGCCCCTCCAGGCTCAGGACGCTGGTCTGAGAGGTCGTGCGGACCGTGGCCGAGGCGGACTGACCCGTCAGGAGCGACATTTCACCCACGCAGGTCCCGCTCCCGAGGTCGGCGACCTTGGTCGGAGGCTTGCCGTCGTCTTGATCAATGGTCACCTCGAGAGAGCCGTCCTCGACGAGGTAGAGGCACTTCCCCTCTTGGCCTTGGGCGATCAGGACCTCGCCGGGCGGGAGGCCCTCGCGCTTGAAGGTGTGAGCGATCCGCTCAATGGTCGCGCTCGGCAGGGGCGCCATGACCTCGAAGCCCTTCAGCGCCTCGATCCTGGCCATCATGTCTGCGTCGTCGTCAGGCTCGCCGTCGTGCCCGTAGGGCATGTAGACCAACTCGAGCTCAGCGGCCCGATAGCGGTTCTTGCACGTCGTGCAGACCACCCGCTCGGTCGGCGAGGGCGCCTCGCCGAGCTCCAAGAGGAGGTCCATGCGCTTGAGCTGCGGGAGGAGGTCCTGGAGCACGTTGGCGCACATGCTCCCCTCGCAAGGCAAGACCTGGTTGCCCTCGAAGCAGAGCTTCGTCCCGGCCTCCATGGTCGGGCAGCGCCCGCCCGGCTTGAGCACGAGGGCTTGATAGGCCCGGGCCTCGCCCATTAGCGGGAGCCGCGTCGATTCCTTGCCCACCTTGCCTCCGGTCCTGGCTACCCTCGCCAGCTCGAGCCTCGCCTACAAAGAGAGGCTACTCGCCCTTCATGCCCTCGCGGGGCGCCTCGGTCCGAGGCCAGAGGAGGGGAACGTCGAGGTTCTTGCCCTGAATGTCCCTCGCCCGGACGTGGCGCAGGAGCGAGTCCTTGGCCTTGTCGTAGGCAATCCGTCCGTTGACGACGGTCCACTCGGGGAGGGTCTCGTAGTGGAGGAGATCTCCGCGGGTCACGACTAGGTCGCAGTCCTTGCCGACCTCGATGGAGCCGACTCGGTCCTCGACGCCCATGAAGCGCGCCGGGTTGAGGGTCAGGCCCTTGAGGGCCTCGGCCTGAGGCAGACCGCCGCGAATCGCGAAGGCACCCTCGAGGGGAAGGGTGAACAGGTCAGAGCCAGCCAGGCCCCAGAGGCCGATCCCGGCCGACTTGCTCATGATCGTGACGGGGATCCCGTGCTTGTGGAGGATCGCTGCGTTCTCGATCGACCAACCCGTGGCCCGATTCGTGCTCTGGTTCTCGCTCCGCCGCGAGCGAGGGACCACGATCACGCGGAACCCAGCGCGGCTCAGCTCAGGCGCCATGGTCCAAGCCTCGGCGCCGCCCTCGAGCATGACGCGGAACCCGTAGTGGGTCGCGAGCTCGACCAAGCGCGCCAGCTCGGCCCGCGAGTCGGCCTTGGCGTAGGCCCAGACCTGACCCGAGAGGAGCCGAGCAAAGAGAGCCTGCTTGCCCTTGAGGGGCTTGAGCGGGGTCGGCTTCTCACCGCGCTGGCGAGCGGCGTTGTATTCCCGCGCCTTCCGCTTGTAGTCCACGATCTGGTCGAGGGCCTGGCGGAGCTTCTTGCGCTGTTGGGCGCTGCGAATCGTGAGCCGGATCGTGGTCTCGCGCGGGCCGACCACGTGACCCTCCAAGGTCCCCCAGGTCAGCTTGGCGACGACGTTGCCCGCGCCCACGGTCGTGATCCCCGTCGAGAGCCCGATCGCCATCTCCAGCGAGTAGACGTCGGTCGAGTCGGCGGGGTTCCCGCCCACGAGTCCGAAGCTGTTGTAGGCCACGAGGCCCGGATAGACCCGATAGCGCTTGGCGTCCAGGACCTCCGTCTTCTTGGGCAGCTCGAGGTCGCGACCGATCGCGACGATCTTCCCGTTCTTGCTCAGGATCGTGACGTCGCGCAAAACTCCGCCCGAGACGGTGTAGACCTGTCCTGCGTGGACGGCGAAGAAGCGATCAGGCTTCTTGTCCTTCTTCTTCTCCTCCTTCTTCTCCGCAGGCTTGCTCGGCGCAGGGCGCGAGGGGCGGGTCGGACGCGACTGAGCGCTGGCCAAGCCCGCGCCGCAGGCGAGGCTCAGGAGCGCCAGGCTGAAGGCCTTGCTAGAGAGGGTGCGACTCATTGGGTCTCCTCCGACCAGGCTTCCTCACCACCGAGGACGACGCGGGTCACGCGAGTCCCGGGAGCGAAGGGGTCACCGCTCAGGAAGGTCAGGTCTCCGCGATAGCCCTTCTTGAGGGCTCCGATCTCGGCGCCCAGCCCGAGCAGCTCAGCCGGTCGCAGGGTCATGCCCTGGATCGCCTTGGTCCGGTCGTAGCCCGCCCGGACCAAGAGCGCGACCTCTGAGAGGTAGCTGCCGAGCCGTCCCGAGGGGACGAACCCGACAGAGCAGCCCGCGTCGAGCAGCTCTTGGGGAATGTTGCGGCGAGTCTGAGTGTGCGGCTCAAAGCTCAGGGCAGGGCTCAGGAGGACGCGAGCCTGGGCCTGGCCGAGGTCCTTCGCGATCCGAAACAGGTCGCTCTGTCCGCGAGCGCGCCAGCCCATGCCTGAGGTGTCCAGGTAGAAGCAGGGGTCGAGCTTGCGCTCCTTGAACCCGTCCTCGTAGTGGACGAAGTCGCTGGCCTTCTTGAGCTCGAGCAAGACCCGCAGGCCGCTCTCAGGCTTCTTGAGGAAGGTCATGAAGATCTTGGTCCGCTCCGGAGCCTTGGGAGCCTTGAAGCTCTTGGGTGGACCGCCCTTGCTCGACTTCTTAGGGGTCGGCGCGAAAGGGTCGATTCCGACGGCCGCCGGGAGCTTGCCCGCGTTGGGGTCGTCGTGGTCGTGGCCGATCTTGTCGGCGTTCTTCTGCTCGGGGGTCCGCTCGGGAGCCTGCTTGGGGAGCTCCTCGGCCGAGTCCTCTACAGGCTCGTCGCCGTACTCATTCAGGGAGTCCTCAACGGCCGGAGCGGGCTCCGGCCCGACGAGGGGCGCTCGGCGCGGGACCGGGCGGGGTCGGGGACGAGGTCCGGGGACGGGCGTCGGCTTGGGCGCAGGCTTGGGGCCCGAGCCGACCTTCTTCTTCTTGGCGGCCTCGGCGGCCTTCTTCTTGGCGGCGGCCGCCGCGGCCTTCTTCTTGGCCTCCTCGAAGGCCTTCTTGGCCTTCTCGATCCGCTCGATCCACTGCTCGGCCTCCTTGAAGGCCCCCTTGAGGTTCAGCTTGTCGCCGGGCAGCGAGGTCATGGTCACGCGGAGGTAGCCCGCGCCGTGGAGGGTCAGGTCGTCGAGGGTCCCGTCGATCGGGCGCACCACGAGGGCCTGGCCCGTGATCCCGTTCCCGGGCGAGAGCATGGCCACGGCCACGAAGCCGGCCTTGGCGTAGGCCTCGAGGTCGCCGGGGCGCAAGAAGAGCTCCTTGGCGACGCTCATGTGGCCGCTGTTTCCGCCGCGGCGCCGCCCCTGGAAGGAGCGCGCCAGGACGAAGCCGGGCATGACCACCTCGTTGGAGGCGTCGATCACGACCGCCTTGGGCGGGAGCACGACCTTGGCGCCGACGGCCTCGATCTTGCCGTTGCGAAGCACGATCACCCCGGGGCTGAACTCGTCCCCGGTGGCGGTGATCACGGTCTTGGCCTTGATCGCGACGAAGGTGTCTTCGGCGGACGCTGGCGCGCTCGCGCCGAGGAGGGCCAAGAGGCCCAGCGCGCAAGCCAGGAGAGTGGGTGTCTTCATGGGCATCCTAGAAGCGCCGCTTCTTGCCAGAGTCGTAGACCTTGCGGCCTTGGACCCAGGTCTTGTGACAGGTGCTGCGCGGATCAATGGGGTCGCCGCTCCAGGCCCCGAAGTCGGCCTCCTTGCCGACCTCGAGCGAGCCGATTCGATCGCCAAGGCCCAGGGCGCGGGCCGGGACGATCGTGAGTCCCTTCAGCGCCACGTAGCGATCGAGGCCGAGGCGGCAGCCGATCGTGGCCTGGAGGGTTAGCTCCTCTTGGGGGACGACCGGCGCGTCGGTGTTGATCCCGAGCTTGCGGACGCCCTGCTGGTAATACATTTGGGCGCAACCCACGATCCGACGCTCGGTCCGATCGAAGAAGTACTGTCGCGGCCCGACGATCGTGTCGATCCCTTTCTCGACGATCTGGGGCGCGTTCTTGTAGGCGTCGAAGGTCGAGTGGTCCAACACGACCTTGATCCCGAACCGGTCGTGGAGCATGCGGATCGTCTTGGCCAGGACCTGGAACATTTGGGTGTGGACCGAGGCCGGGAACTCCTTGCGGAACAGGCCGCGGAAGCCCTCCCAAATGATGTCCTTGCTCGGGGCCGCGCCGGCGCGCTCCTGGCCGACCTTCTTGACCTTGGCCTCGTAGGCGTTGTGCGCCTCGTGGTACGCCAGGGCCTTCTCGAGGGTCTGGCGGAGGTTGTAGTTCATGTAGCTGCGACCGACGCCGAACCAGTAGCGCTCGGGGTTGCCGGCCTGAGCGATCTTGAGCGAGCCCGGGGCCCGAACGGTCATTTCGTCCACGGTCCGCCCGGCGGTCCGGCTGATCGTGCCGAAGCCCGACATGTTGTTGCCCGAGCCTGGGATCAGGAGGACCGTCGTCACGCCGCCGGCCACGGCGTTCTTGAGGTTCTCGTTCTCCGGGTCGAGGGTGTCGACGGTCCGGAGGCCGGGGTTGGTCAAGAACACTCCGTCGTTGAGGTCGCGGAGCGAGCCCGCCACGTGGTCGTGGCAGTCGACGAAGCCCGGCACGAGCCAGTTTTCGCCGAGGTCCACGATCCGGGCGCCGGCGGGGATCTTGGTCTCGCCCTCCTCGCCCAGAGCCAGGATCTTGTTGCCACGCATGACCAAGACGCCGTCGTTGATCACGGTGTCTTTGGCGTCCATGGTCACGATCTTGGCGGCCTTGAGGGCCACGACCTCTTGAGCAGAAGCTCGAGAGAAGCCGACCAGGCTCAGGGCGACCGCGAGGGCCGAGAGCAACAGCGTCCGAGAGCTCATAGCTACTCCTTCTCCGCGGGGACTTCACGTCCGCGCACGAAGACTCGCTCCAGGCGAGTCGTGGCCTCCAAAGGCGACCCGTTAAAGATCAAGAGGTCGCCGTCCTTGCCGACCTCCAGGCTCCCGACCCGATCCGCGACGCCCAGGAGCTGGGCCGCGTCGTTAGTCAGAGCACCCAAAGCGCTCCCAGGGTCGAGGCCGCGCGCCACGGCGCCGACGACTCGGAGGGGGAGCCACTCGGCCCCGTCACCGGTCTGGCTCATGAACGCGAAGGGGATCCCCGCCGCGTCCAGCTGGGCCGCGAGGTTTCCGCCGTCGCCCTTGGACACAGTCTCAGGGCGGACGAGGACGCCCGCGCCTGCGGCCTTGAGTTGCGCGGCGATCAGGTCTGCGTCCGCGAAGTCCACGAACACGACCCGGAGCTTGGCCTTCTTGGCGATATCCAGGACCGCCAGGGCCACGCCCGGGTGGCTGACCTTGACCAGGATCGGGGCCTTGCCCTCCAGCGCGAGGCGGAATCCGTCGATCGCAGCGGGGATCTCGGGCGGCTCAGGGCGGCCGTCCTTGTTCTTCCCGCGGCGGATTTCGATCTTGATCTCAGGGACTGAGCGCTCGGTCCGGGTCGCGTCCACGTCGAGGGCCAGGGGTCCCAGGAGGAGCTTGCCCGTCATGTGGTCCTCGCCGTCGAGGGTTCCCTTGACCTTGGGCTTGCCGAAGGGCGAGTCGACCTCGAGGTCGAGCTCGACCTCTTTGCCCCTCAGGGTTCCAGAGACCGGGGCGTCGTCACCAGCGCCGCCAGGCGGCTTGATCACTCCCGTGATCGTCTTGCCGTCTGGCTCCAGCTTGAGGAGGAGCGAGCCACCCTCGCGAGGCTCGGGCAGCGGGCCACCAGAGATCATGAACTCCCAGGTGCCTGAGATCGGGTCGAACTTCTTGACCTTCTTGATCTTCTTCTCACCCTCCTTGGAGTCGTCCTTCTTGGCGTCGTCCTTCTTGGGCTCGTCCTTCTTGGCGTCGTCCTTCTTGGCGTCCTTGGGCTCGTCCTTCTTGGCGTCACCCTTCTTGGCCTTCTTGACCCGGGGGCGGCGCTTCTTGATCAGCTTCTCGCGCTCCTTGTTGCGCTTCTCGTCCCGCTTTTGGATCCAGGTCGCGAGGGCCTTGCGGTATTTGGCCCACTTGGCGGCCGCCTGCTTGGCTGCAGCGAGGCGCGCCAAGAGGTTCTTGGGCGGTCCCTGCGGGTCCTCGCGCGAGAGATCGATCACGCTGGCGGTGATCTCCTCGAGGAGGAACCCACGCCGGAAGTCGCTCTGAAGCTCTTCGCTGCCCAGGGTCTTGAGGGCGCCCAGGCGCCCTCCCGCGGTGGAGATCCGACGAGGGCCCACGATCGCGGTCGTGACGCCCGCCCGAGCGACGCGCATGGTGCTCTCGCGGTCCTCGCCGAGGAGCTTGCCCAGAGGGGCCTTGGCCAGCTCGCGACCGCTGCCGCCCTGGAGCCCAAAGTGTCCAAAGGCGTCAACGAAGCCGGGGGTCACGACGCCCTCGGGGCCGGCGTCGATCACGCGCGCGCCGAGGGGGACGGGGACCGAGCTCCCGACCGCTGCGATCTGCCCGTCAATGACGAGCACTGCGCCGTCACGGATCACAGGGCCTGCGCCAGTCACGATCTTGCCTGCGCGGACCACGAGGGCCCGAGCGGGGCGCTTGCCGCGCTTGGGCGCGCGGGCGTCATAGACCAGCTCGCCCGCGATCCAGGTCTCGCGGACCTGGGTCGCCGTCGCCAGGGGCTCGCCGCTCAGGACCACGAAGTCGGCGTCGGCGCCGACGCCGAGGTGACCGACTCGCTCACCGACGCCCAGGAGCTGGGCAGCCTGACGCGTGATCGCGGCCAGGGCCGCAGAGGCCGAGAGGCCACCGCGGACGCTGAGGGCTGCCCCCAAGCGCAGGTCCTGAGCCTCGCCGGCGCGCGGAGCGAAGGCGAAGGGGATCCCGGCCTCGGCCATGCGTCGCGGGGTGTCCCAGCGCGGCGTGATCGAGCGCGGGCCCTCGCCGCGGTCGCCGCGAGGGCTGACGCCGTAGGGCAGGCGATAGACGACACCCGAGCCGAGCCCGGCCAGGTCGTCGAGGACCTTGTAGGCCTCGACGCCGCCGCTGATCACCGGCTCGAGCCCCAGCTCGCGGAGGAGCCGGATCAATCCTTGGAGCTCGTCGACGCGGTTGGCCTCGACGCGAACCCGTCCGTCGAGGACGGCTTCAGCCAGGGCGGCCAAGTCGGCGTCCAGCTCAGGGCGCGTGGCCGCCGGGCCTTGGCGAGCCTCGCCGTAGGCCAAGGCCTCGCGGAGCTTGGCGGTCAGCTCGGGAATGATCCCGGAGCGTCCGCTGGGACGCTGGGCCTGCGAAGGCTCGATGGGGACGTCCGAGGAGGAGGGGAAAGGGATCTTGACCTTGGGCGGCGGGCCGAGGGCGCCAGAGCCAGCGTTCAGGCAAAGCTCGGCCTTCTCACGCAGAACGCGACCCTCTGCCGGGCCGCCGAGCTTGACGACCGCGCCTTGGCCAGAGGCCAGGTGCCGCGCGCCGGGGTGCAGGAAGGCAGTCGTGATCCCGCTCGCCAGGAGGGGGTGACCCCGCCCGTGGGGGTCGAAGCCGTCGATCACCTGATAGCGGGCGCCGAGGCTCTCGGGCGTCCGGCGGAAGCCCTGCTGGAGCTCGGTCAGAACGAAGCCCGGCGCGACGACGTCGCGCTCGATCACGGTCGCCTTGGCGGGGATCGAGACCCCGGGGGCGTCCGCGGGCGAGACGCTCACGACCTTCCCGGCGCGGATCGTGACCAGCGCGTCGCGCAGGACGAGGCGCCCGGTATAGAGGACGCGCGCCTTGAGGTAGAGGGTCTCCCCCTCGGCCTCTTGCGCGCTCGCCGACGCCCAAGGCGTCGCGGCGAGCGCCAGGCCTGCCAGGAGGCAGGCGGTCGCGAGAGCTGGCCTCACTTGCCGCCCTCGCTCTTCTTAGGGGCCTTCTTGGGCGTCTCGGCCTTCTTGGGGGCCTTGGGCGCGCCCTTCTTGGGCGTCTCGGCCTTCTTGGGCGTCTCGGCCTTCTTCTCGCCCTTCTCGGTGCCAGAGGTCAACTTGCGAAGGCGCCAGTCCTTCGAGCGGTCGTAGACGATCTTGCCGCCGATCATGACCTGCTCGACCTGGGTCGTGACCTCGAGGGGGTCGCCGCTCAGGATCAAGAGGTCGGCGTCGAAGCCCGCCCGGAGGTTGCCCGCGCGCTTGCCGACGCCGCAGATCTGAGCCGGAATCGAGGTGATCGCCGAGAGCGCCTGCCCGCGGGAGATCCCCTCGGAGACGCAGCGCGCGGCCTGATACCAGAGCCAGGCGCTGGTCGAGCTGTTGCCCGGCTGGAGCGCGAAGGTCACGCCCGCGTCGGCGAAGACCTTGGGCACGAAGACCTTGGTCTCCTCGCCCGTGACGGGGTCGGTCTCGCGATAGTCGAGCTCGCCGCTCAAGACCACCGGCCGCTTGGCCGCCTTGAAGAGCTTGACCGCCTTGAAGGCCTCGGGACCGAGGACGAAGGTCGTCCGGGCCAGGAAGCCGTTGTCCTTGGCGAGGGCTATGGCGAAGCGCGCGTCCTGGGCTCGCTCGACGTAGACGAAGGCGTCGAGGCGACCCTTGGTCAGGATATAGAGGTTGCGGTGCTTGTCGTCGAGGTCCTGATCGCGGACCAGGGCCGCTCCCAGCTCACGGGCCTTGGCCGGCGGGACGGTCACGTCCTTCTCGTCTTCCTTCTGCTTCTCCTCGTAGCGCTTCTCAGCGACCTTCTCCAGGTAGTCCTGCAGCTCGGCGAAGACCTCGCGAAGGGCTGCCCGCTGGCGGACGCGGTCGTAGCCGCGCTTGCCGGCGACGGCGATCTTGAGGGCGCTCGCGGCGCGCGAGGTCATGGCGTCGGTCGTCATGCCGTAGGGGTGCACGACCCGACCCAAACCGGCCACGACGCAGTCGTTGCCCTGGATCACGTGAAGCGAGGTCACTCCGTCGCGGAGTGAGCGCTCGAAGAAGAGCTGGCTGGGGTCGATCGAGTCGAACACGTCCAGGTAAGGTCCAACGGGGACGCTCTCGTTGGGGCGATCCATGCCGCTGCTGGTGTGCGCCAAGACCATGCCCGGGAACACGACCTTGCCCTTGGCGTTGATCACCTTGGCGTCGTAGGGGATCTGGATCGGCTTCTGGCCGCGAGCGGCCTTCTCCTTCCCGATCGCCTTGATCCGACCGTCTTCGATCACGATCACCAAACCCTTCTCGGTCTTCCCGTCAGGGAACGCGACCGTGGCGCCCTTAATGGCGACGGTCTCGGCGGCCGCGGGGGCCGCGAGGAGGAAGGAGCCGAGGAGGAGGCCGGCCAACAGGGGCGCGGCCTCTCGAGTCGTGAGCTTGCTCATGAGGTGCACCTAGAAGCGCTGCGGGGTCTTGGAGTCCCGCGGGGTCTTGTTCTTGCCGGGTCCCTGAGGGGCCTTGGGCGTTGGTTGGTTGAGGCGTCCGTAGACGACCTTTCCGTTGATCACGACGGCTTGGACCTTGCTGGTCGCCGCCAGGGGCGGTCCGCTCCAGACGACGAGGTCGGCGTCGAAGCCCTTGGTCAGGCTCCCGATTCGATCCTCGAGGCCGAGGATCGCGGCGGGGGCCGCGGTCACGGCGTCGAGGGCGACAGAGCTCTCGAGCCCGTGGCGAACCGCGAGCATGGCCTGGCCGCGAAGGTCGTCTTGGCCGCTCTCGCCGCCCGAGGTCAGGCAGAAGGGGATCCCCGAGAGGGCCAAGAGGGCCGGGGTGTCGAGGCGGGGCTCGAGGACGCTGCGCCGGCTCGAAGCCTCGACGTCTTGGAGGGGCCCGTAGATCACGCTCGCCTTGTGGGCGGACACGAGGTCCAGAATGTGGTGAACCTCCTGCGCCTCACGCAGCACGATCGGGACCCCAGCCTCGCGGCTGACGCGCAGGGCAGCCTCGATCTCGCCCCGGCGGCGAGCCAGGAAGTTCAGCCCGCGCTCGCCGGCCATGACCTCGCGCAGCACGGCTTGGGCCGGCGTGGCGTCCTTCTCGGCCTGCTTGGCGCGGAAGAAGGCCTCACGGAACACCCAAACCGCGCCCATGAGCGTGTTGGGGCGCCGGGTCATGTGCGTCGGCGAGCCGAAGGGCCTCCGGTTGTAGCCGCGACTCCAGGACTCGGGACCGACGGTGGCGCCGATCGCGCCGGCCTCGATCAGGATCCGCTCGTCTCCGCCCGTCTTGACGACGCAGCTCTGGCTTCCGACCACGCTGGCGGGGTCGGCGTCGATCTGGACCGTGGTCACGCCCCGCTCCAGGAGGCGCTTGAAGGCCCGGTGACGGAGGTTCACCCCGTCGATCACCTGCAGCTCCGGGACGACCTCGCTCCGCTGCTCGGCGTAGATCCCGCTCGTGCCTGCGCTGCTCGAGGCCTCGATCAGGCCCGGCGAGATCGCGGGGACGGTGAGGACCTGCGCGCCCTTGGGCACGAGGCGCCCGAGGCGGCCCCAGGCCCCGGCGGCCACGATCTTGCCGTCCTTGATCACGACCGCGCCGTCCGCGACGGGCTCTTGGGCGGGCTGGAACAGGCGTCCGCGAAGGACGATCGTGCTGGGGGCAGCCTTGCCCTCAGCCTCTTTCTTCCCCGGGTCTTGGCCGAAGGCCGTCGAGCCCAGGAGCGCTGCGGTCAGCGCGGCCGCGAGGGCCGCCCGCTTCGAGATCAGCATGGCTTACTCCTCCTCGGCCGCGTTGTAGACGCGCTTGCCGGCGACGTAGACCTCGAGGACCCGCGAGCGGAGGTCGAGGGGGGGGCCGCTCCAGACGACGAAGTCGCCGTCGGCGCCGGGGACGAGGGTCCCGACCCGGCCCTGAAGACCGAGGGCCCTGGCCGGAGCCGAGGTCAGCCCCGCCAGGGCGTCGCGACCCGGGAGGCCGGCCCGCGCCGCCTGAGAGGCGGCCAAGCGCATGCCCTCAGCAGGCACGTAGGGCGCCTGGCTGGTGAAGATCACCGTGGCGTGAGCGGCGTCGAGGAGCTTGGCCTCGCTCCGCTGAGCAGGGCTGGCGGCGATCGTCGAGGGGCGGAGCGCGAAGGTCAGCCCCTCCAGGTCGAGGCCCTCGAGCTGATCGGCCCGGATCGGGGTCTGAAGGTCGTAGATCACTCGCAAGCCGAACTTGTCCGCCATGCGCTCCACGGCCTCGACCGAGCGGAAGTTGCGCACGCTCACCAGGCCGGGGATATCGCCAGCGGCGAAGGCCTCGAAGGGTCCGCCGCCCTCGGCCTTGTGAGCCTCGCGCAAGCTCGCCCGCAGGAGCGCCAGGCGCCCGCTCTGAGAGGTCGGGGGGCCCGCGGCGGCGGCGGACGAGGTCAGCGAGAGCTTGGCGACCCGAGCCTCGCCCAGGACCTCACCTGTGCTCTTGACCGGGACCGCTGCGCCGGACATCAGCGCCTGATCGCCCGGCGAGAGGAGGAGAGTCGTGATCCCCGCGGCCAGGTGGCGGCGGTAGTCCTTGTGTCCCTTGTTGACTCGGCCGGCCAGGTCGATGTCGTTGGCGAAGGGCCGCGAGCGCTCGTTGATGTCACCCTCGAGACCGAGGTGGGCCCGGGCGTCGACGAACCCGGGCACGATCCAAGCCCGGGAGCGGTCGAGGATCTTGCTGCCCTCGGGGGCCTTGGTCTTGGGGCCTGAGGCCACGACCTTGCCGCCGCGGATCACGATCAAGCCGCCCTTGCGGGCGCCCTTGTTGGCGTTCACGACGACTTGGCCGCCGCGAACGACGAGGTCCTGAGCGGCACAAGGCGCGCTGAGCGCAAGGGGAAGCGCCGCCAGCAAGGCCAGGCGTGGGATTCGGGCGATCATTGAGCGCTCCGCTGGTAGACGAGGCGTCCGTCGACGAACACCGCGCGGACGGCTTCGGCGCCAAACTCCGAGGGGGCGTAGAGGACGAGGTCGGCGGCGAAGCCGCGCTGAAGGGCGCCCGTCTTCTCGAGGCCCAGGAGCTTAGCGGGGCGCGAGGTGATCGCTGCCTCAGCCGCGCGATAGTCGAGGCCGGCTGAGGCGTGGAGGGCTGCCGACTCGGGCAGGCTGCCCGACTTGGCCCAGCCGTCGCTGCCAATGATCAGCTCGACGTCTGCGGCCTCGAGCTGAGCCGCGAGGTCCGAGACGGCCCGGAGGGGATAGCTGCTGCGGTCCTCTCCGAGGCGGGGGGTCCCAAGGACGACCGTCACCTTGGCCTCGGCCAGCTGCTCCGCCAAGAGGTGTCCTTCCGTGACGCCCTCCAGGATCAGCTTGAACCCGTAGGCCTTCTGGAGCTCGAGAGCGTTGACGATGTCTTCGTAGCGGTGCGCTTCGATCCTGAGGGGAAGCTCGCCGTCGAGGACCTTGCCCGCGAGGGCCAAGCCGCGGTCGATTGGCGGCTGGGCTGGCTTCTTGGGGCCCTTCTTCTTGGGCGTCGCGCCCTTCTTGGGGGCCGCGCCCTTGGCGGGGGGCGCGCCGCGCGTGGGGCGGCGGGTCGGCGGGCGGCGGGTCGGCGGGCGACGAGTCGGCGGGCGACGAGTCGGGCCGGCTGGAGCCTTGGCGCCCTTCTTGGCGCCCTTCTTGGCGCCCTTGCCTTGGCTGGCCGCGAACTTCTTGAGCGCGGCCTCGTACTTCTTGAGCTTCTCTTCGTAGTCGACCCATGAGTCCTGATAGTTGCGGACTTGCTCGAAGTACTTCTTGAGAGTCTGCCCGTCGGTGAGCGAGCTGGCCAAGGTCTGCTGGCCGAGGCCGAGGCCTGCGTGGAGAGCGAGCCCTTCCTTGACCAGGATCTCCTCGCGGGTGCCGCCGGGGATCAGCTTGATCACGGCGCCTTGGCCGCTGGATTGCGCGCCGCGCATGGGGTTGAGGAAGACCGTCGTGACGCCCTGGCTGAGGGCCGCCTCGAGGGCCCGGGTGTCGTAGGGGTCGAAGGCGTCGAGGGCGCGCCCGAGGGGCAGCGAGTCGCCGACGCTGGCCCAGGCGTCGATTCGCCCGGGGCCGACCCGACCGCCCTTGGCGTCGATGGTCAGCTGAACCTTGAGCTGCTTCAGCGCCTGAGGCGGGATCTGCCGAGCCATGGCCGTGATCTTGCCCTTGGAGAGGACGAGGTTGATCGTGCCTCGCACGCCGACCAGGCGAGCGTTCTTGATCAAGGTCACAGGCCCAAAGCGTGGAGTCCGAACGTGCTCCTTCTTCTTGGCCTTCTTCTTGCCCTTAGGGGCCTTGCCCTTGGCGGCTTTGCCCTTGGGGCTCTTCTTGCCCTTAGGGGCCTTGCCCTTAGGGGCCTTGCCCTTGGGGGCCTTGCCCTTGGGCGTGGGTGTCCCCTTAGGAGCGGGCGTCTCCTTGGGCTTGGGCGCCGGCTTCTCGGGAGCAGGCGTGGGCGCCGGGCTGGGCGCTGGGTCCGGCGCTGTGAGGCCGAGGCCCGCACAAGCGAGGAGGGAGAACCCGAGCGTGGCCCAGGTCAGACGATGGCTCATTGAAGCCCTCCGGGGAAGGGGGCCAAAGCTAAGGGCTAGCCAAGACCCCAGCAAGGCCGCTCGGCCGGGTATCGCCGACTCTGACGTTTCGGTGGCCCTTTGCTGGGGGGCTGCGCCCCCCAGACCCCCATCTTTTTGGCGGGTTGGCTTGGCGGGCGCGCCTGGGCCTGGGTCGAGACTCGGGGCGCAGTCGATACTTGGCGAGTGAAGAGGTGCGATGGCTGAGTGTCGTGGTGCATGGATAGCCTCCCTCCTCAGAGAGGAGTCGAGATTGACCTTCGCCCCTGCCAGCCCCGTGGCCCCCTCCCTTGTCCAGCTGACCAACGCCGAGAGCCCGCAAGCCCTCGAGCAGGCTCGCGCGGAAGCGATCGCTCGCCTCCCAGAGTTCGAGCGGCTCCTCCCCTCGGACTCCCTGACCCGTGCCCTCTTTAGCGATCTAGAGCAGAGCCTCCGCTCGGCGGAGGACTCCGCTGGCGCTGAGGTCGCCATGGGCAGCTACACCCGGCTCCTGGAGCACACCCTCAAGGGCTATTGAGCCTTACCTGGGCTGGGGGCGCTCGTAGAGCGCCCGGACCGCCGGGTATCTGGGGTGCTCCAGCACGTGCTGGAGCACGTCGAAGGGGTCGTAGGCGATCCCACCGCTGTAGCTGGAGGAGACGGCGCTCATGACCGAGTCCCTCTCCTCAGCGGTCAGGATTCCCTGCTCGACGGCGCGCTCGAGGGCCTCCCGCTGGGCTTGGCACTCTCGGTTGTTCACTTCAAGAGGCGCTTGCTGAGCCACTCGTAGAGGTGGTGGGTGTCGCGGAAGAACTCGACCTGGCCGCGGTCGTCCTCGATCGCCAAGAATCCCTCTCGGACCTCGACGCTGCGGACTCCCCACATGTGGGTGCCCTCGATCACGAAGCCCTCTCCAGCCGGGAGAGCGTCCAACTCCACGAGGGCGAGCTGCTGGAGGCGGTCGCTGAGCTCGCCGAGGTCCTGGGTCGAGGTCAGCGACAGGACTGGGATCAGCTTCCCGCGGGGCGAGCGGCGCCCGATCCGGGCTACGCGGGCGGGAGCCTTCTTCTTGCCCAGGACAGGTGGGTAGCGGTCGTAGACCGTCCCGCCGACCTGAACCCAGAGGGACGCTCGCCGCTGCGCGATCTTTGACAGGCCCTGCTCGCCCGGCCCTCCGTCGGTCGCGACCGTGAGCATCCACCAACCTGCCGTGGGGAGCGTGATCGCGAACACGCCGTTGCGATCCGTCACGACGCCGAGGCGATTGGCAGGGAGAAAGCTGTGCCCCGGACGGCCATCGGGCGAAAAGCTCTCGGCCTCGACGTAGCCGTCCTCGAGGATCCGGCTCTTGAAGTCGCGGGGGCTGATCTTGGCGTTGAGCACGACCTTGCCGCGAAAGGTGCTCCCGACCGGGATCAGGTAGGGGCGCGTGAGGGGGACGATCTCCATGGGGTCACCGACGACCCGCCGCCAGCCGATCTGAGCCCCCGTCTCGTGGCGAACGTGCAGGATCAGCTTGACGTAGTCCGTGACCCGGCGCTGCGGCTTCTCCAGGGTCTCCCCGCAGTGAAAGCTGTAGATCCAGTCGCCGGAGAAGGATGGGGTGTGGGTGACCCGATAGGCCTTGGTCCCTCGGCTCGTGGTGGCCGCGACGGTCGCCTTGGAGAGCTTGCGGAAGCGGCGGTTTGGTGGATAGACGCCCGTCCGCACCATTTGGGGCGCGTCCACGCGGTCGTTCATGAAGGGATGGCCGCTGCTGACCAGGAAGGTGACGGGCGCGCCCGCGGGCACAACCCCCTCCTTGGTCTCGACCAGAGGGTAGTGAGCCAGGGCCACGGCCCCGCTCAGGAGGGCCAAGCCGACAGCGGCCCCGGCTCTCCAGGACCTGGGACCCGAGCCCCCAAGACCCCTCACAGGCCCACGAATACCCACCTTCCCCACACGTCACCTCCAGGGCGACGAGCAGAGTAGCGGAAAAATCGCCGCACCCGTCCCCACGAGGACGGGGCTCACCAGACCCAGTGGGTGGACGCGCCATCCACCCCGTCGATTGCACGATCTTTCAGGCGAATCCGAGACACCCATGGCCCACGACCCACAAATCTCTCGCTCACGCGACCTGCAGTCGACTCTTCGGCCGAGGGGCGCAGCTCAGGCCGGAGGGTTTGGGAGGGCGCAGCCCCTCCAAGAAGCTACGATCCTCGCCATGGCCATCCGCTCTCTGACCGTCGTCGCCCTGCTCGCCCTGAGCGCGATCCCTGCCTGGGCGAGCCCTGACGAGCCAGCCCAGCCCGCGACCCACGGCAAAGGCCCCCAGGAGCCTGCCGTCTTGGCCGTGGAGCGCGTGGCGCCCGCAGTGGTCAACGTCGCCGCCCGCGATCGCGGCCAAAACCCCAAGAGCCTGGGCTCAGGCGTGATCGTCCACGCAGCGGGCCTGGTCCTGACCAACGCCCACGTCGTCGAGGACGCCCGCCGGCCAGGGACCTCCGTCGTGGTCTACCGAGGGGGTCGAGCGGTCGAGGCCACGGTCCTCGCGGCCTCCCCCGACGACGACCTCGCCCTGCTCCAGATCACCATGCCCAAGGGCGCTCGAGCGGCGGTCCTAAGCAGCGAGCGAGCCAAGATCGGTCAGACCTGCCTCGCCATAGGCAACCCATTTGGACTCGAGCACAGCGTCTCGAAGGGGATCGTCTCGGCCCGGGGTCGACGGCTGCGAGTCGGCGGCGACCTAGTCCCCGGGACCTTCCTCCAGACCGACGCCGCGATCAACCCGGGCAACTCGGGCGGGCCCCTGATCGACCTTCGAGGCCGCGTGATCGGCCTCACGACCGCGACTCGCAAGGGGAGCGGCGCCGGGATCGGGTTCGCGATCCCGGCTTATCGGCTCCGTCGAGTCCTCGAGGAGCTGACCTCCCCCCAGGCCGCCAAGGATCGCTTCCTCGGTCTAAGCGTGACCCCGCACCTCGGCCAAGCCGGCGCGAGCGCCGGCGTTGAGATCACGGGCCTCGTGGCAGGCGGGCCCGCTGCCCGGGCGGGGCTTCGCCAGGGAGACGTCCTCGTCAGCGTGGAGGGCGTGCCCCTTCGCAGCCGCCTGGACCTCCAGATCGCGGTCCTCCTCGCCCCCCAGCGCACGATCCGAATCGGCTTCGAGCGGCGCGGCGCGCGGCGCGGAACGGCCCTGCACCTCAGCCGAACCGCGGCCAGCAAGGCGCTCTGGCGCCGAATTGGCCTTCGGGCTCGAGACCTCAGCGCCAGCTTGGCCTGGCAGCTCGAGGCCGAGCCAGGCGGAATCCTGGTGGACGAGGTCTCGCCGCGCTCAGCCGCGGGACAGCTCGGCCTCCAGCCTGGCGATCGCCTCTTTCGCACGCAGGTCGATGGACAAGCCAAACACAGCCCCCTGGCCTCCCGCCAGGCCTTGGCTGAGCTCCTCGCGAGCTTGCCGAGCGGAACGACTCTTCGCCTGACGCTTCGGCGCGGCGGACGCGACTACGAAGGAGCGCTGACCCTCCCATGAGTGAAGACAGCACCCCCAAAGCCGAAGACAGCACGCCCGACGCGCCTGAGGGCGCGGCCGAGGCGGCCCCCGAGAGCGCACCTCCGCCCGCGGAGCCCGAAGCGTCCCCCGAGGACGCAGACGGAGCCGTCGCCGGTGAAGAGGCTCCGGCGGAGGCTACTCCCGCCAGCGAAGAGGCCAGCAAAGAGACCGATGAAGAGGTCGGCAAGGGACTGGTCGAAGCGCCCGGCCCCGACGTCTTGGACCCGGCCTTGGCGCCGGAGGGGTGGCTCCCTTACTCGGGCAAACTCGGTGAGCGCTGCAACACCTGCGGAGACCTCCGCTCGAGCCCGGCTGGCTGCCCGGCCTGCCGGACCGAGCTCGTGGCGCTCCGCGAGACGCTCCCCGAGCGGCTCACGATCAAACCCAAGGGCTACGCGCCGGGCGAGTTCATGCGCGGTATGGGCTACCTCCCGCGTGGATTCTGGTTCCTGTTCCGCAACCCGCGGCTCTGGAAATACGCCGTCGTCCCGCTCCTGATCAACATGGTCGTGGCCCTGCTCGGGCTCTGGGGCGCGATCTACCTCTCCAAGAACGTCCACGAAATGGGCACCAACGCGATGTCGGACTGGCAAGGCGCCTGGGCCGTGGCCGCCAAGGTGTTCGAGTTCGGCCTCTACCTCTTCGAGTTCGCCGCCGTCCTCTTGATCCCGATCGTCTTGGCCTGGTTGCTGACGGCCTTCCCGCTCGGGATCATTTACAAGCTCCTGTTCACGCCCTTTATGGAAGCCCTAGGCGGCGCCACGGATCGCCTGGTCCTGACCGAGGGCAAGGACCGAGTCGAGTTCCAGACCAGCCACCTCACGATCATCTACACCATGTTCGACACCGTGGTCTTGGGCGTCCTCCAAGGCGTGCTGATCGTTCTCCTCTTACCGCTGCTCTTGATCCCGGTCGTCGGGAGCTTGGTCTGGATGGTCCTCCCGCCCTCGATCTTCGCCAGCATGGACTTCTCCGACATTCACCTCGTCCGCCGTGGATATACGGCCGGTGAGAAAATGCGTCTCTGGAAGACCCACAAGTGGCGCTTCTTTGGCTACGGCGCGAGCTTCTTCTTCTTCCTGACCCTCCCGATCCTCAACGCCCTCGCGATCCCGATCGCGACCGTCGGCGGCGCCTTGCTCTACCTCGAGCTGGATCGGAAGTAGGCGTGGGACTTGGGAACAGGCTCCTGCTGGCCAGCGCCCTCTGTCTCGTCAGCGCTTGCACGAGCAAGGTCGAAGAGAAGCCCCTCCAAAGCCCTCTCGCGACACCCGAGGCCTCGAAGCCGACGCCGGCCAAGGCCGCGCCCGCCCCCGCTGAGCCAGTCCCAATTCCGATCACGGAGGCGCCCACCTTCGAGCGCAAGGCGGGCGATCTCCCCGCCTTCTTTCAAGGCGCTCGCTGTGTCGTTTCGGCTCCGACCTCCACAGAGGAGGAGAAGAGCTTCACAGAGGCCTTCTTGAGTGAGTTCTATAGAGGCGGCTTCAAAGAGGTCGGCGCATCTTCCAACGCGGAGTTCTTCGAGGAGGGCCAGAGGGCGAAACCTGAGGCCGCCCCTGACTTCGTCGTCCAGCTGGAATACAAGGCCGCGACCGTGGCCCAGGCCCTAGAGGGGCGCGCAGACGTCGACCACCTGATCAAGAGCCAGGCGACCGTTCAACTCCAGGGCGGGCAGTCGAGGGCTTCGCGGAGTTTTAACGCTCGGCTCAAGCACGACCAGCCGACGACCCAGGCGCGAGAGGCCGCCATGCGCCCCGCCCACGCGAGCGTCACCGGACGACTCCTCGCGCAGAAGCTGCTCCAGAGCCTCAGTCATGCCAGGGGCAATGCGATCCGCTTCGAATACAGCCTGGTGTTCAAAGGCTACGACCGCCAGGAAGCTCGCGAGATCGTCGAGATCGTCTCCAGCCTCCCCGGCGTCGGTCCGCAGGACCTCTCCCAGCGAGCCAGCGGCGTAGGCCTCGTCAGCCTGATTCTGAACAGCGAGCAGCCCAAGCAGGCCCTGAGCGAGTCGATCTTGGAGAAGCTCGAAGACGAGGACTTGGCCGCCGTCTACGGCACGCCCGAGCCCTCGACGCTCTTCTTCATGCGGAACTAAGGGCTCGCGACGCTCGGCGGCGCCCCTCGCCTGCCCATTGGCTCGCCAGGAAGGTCGGGCCACTCGACGGCATCCGCGGGCTGGCCGTCGTCGCCCTCGTTCTGCTTCACGGCGGCGTTCCCAGGGCGGCTTGCTTCATGGGAGCGGGTTCTGATCACCGCTCTGCTGCCTCGTCAAGCGGGGACGATTCCGCCCTGTGGCTAGCGGAACTCCCGCCCACCCAGGCTCCCGCGGACCTCGGCGTGAGCTGGGCCGCCCACGAGGCGGGCCATGGCGGCCATTTCGTAGAGCTCCCAGCGCGAGGTCTTGGCGAGCTTGAGGAAGCGCTCCTCGCGCTCTTCCTGGGTCCGAGCCGCGCCCAGGACCGTTAGGGCCTTGGCGAAGCGCTCGGCGTTGAGGAGGTGACGACGCTGGGTGGGGTAGCGCTTGGTCCGTCGCTTGGATCCCGCGACGCTCTTGGTCGCCAGCTTGACCTTCGTCCGCTTGGCGGGGTCTAGCCAGAGCTGGGTCTTCCCGCTGATCGCTTGAACGGAGATCGCGTAGGCCCGCAGCGCGCGCTCGCGGGTGGCGCGTCCGAGGAGGTTCAGGCCGCCTTGGTCGAGCTTGACCTCGAGCTCGGCGCGGGTCTCCTTGTCGCCGAGCCGGAGCTCGCCCGCTTGGGGGAAGCCTGCCGCCATGAGCGCGCCGCGGAGGCGGCTGAACTCGGACTTGCGGGTCCGCTCGTCGTGACCGCGGTAGAGAAGGCGAATCGTCAAGTCGCGACCTTGAGGGCGAATCGTCCAGAGGCCCTCGGCGGTGAAGCTGTGCTCCTCCTCCTTGCCGAACCAGGAGCTCTTCTTGCCCTTGGCCAGGGTCACGGCCCGCTCGGTGCGCTCGCCCTCGGCGTCGCGGATCTTGTCCACGCTCCGGGTCGTCGAGCTCGTGCTCTCGAAGCTCGCGAGCTTGCTGATCCCGAGCGCGACCTTGGTGTGGCGACGCTTCTCGAACCCGACCCGGCGGATCAGAAGACGACCGGTCTCTTGAGCCTGGCGCCAGTCGCCGCGGATCGCGCGCTCGTAGGCCTTGGCCTGGCCCGCGTCGGCGAGGTTCAGCTCGTAGCCGAGCTCGAAGTCCCGCTCCCGCGCTGCGCTGCCCGAGAGCTCCAGCTTGACCCGGAGATACTTCTCGGCCTCCTTGCCGACCTTCTTGGTCACGAAGTCAGCTCCCGGAGCCAGCTCCTGGAGGCGCTCGGTGACGGCCACGCCCAACACGGCCTTCGCCGAGGCGCTCAGGGTGTGAGTCTTGGTCCTGAGGAGCGCGACGCGGACGCGCTGCCCGCCCAGGCGCTCGACCTCGAGGCGAAAGTGATCGCGGTATTGGTAGCTCCCGCCGATCGAGACCTGGCCCTCAAAAGGGTCACCGACGGACATGCTGCCCGAGAACACGACGTTCCAGTTTCCGCCCATGGTTCGGGACGACCCGAGCTCGAGTTCGCGGGCCTCTCCCGCAGAGAGGGGCAGGCTGTGGGCCTCCCAGGCCTGCGAGCCTAGCTCGCGGATCCAGTCCTTGACGCCCTGACCGCTCCGGAGGGGGTAGCGCTGCACCACGCGGTAGTTGAGCTCGGTCCCTGCGCGAAACCCGACGCCGACGGCGGCCCCGCCAATGTCAATGCTGGTCGAGGTCCCGAGCCGCGCCCCGCCTTGGAACTCGCTCGCGATCCAGACCGAGGGGCCGCGCCCTAGGGCTTCGCGCTGAGCGTCGCTGAGCTCGTCGCGCTTGACCTGAGCGACCTTGCCGCGGACCCCAATGTGTCCGTAGTCCCCGAGGTCGACCTTGACGTCTTCGCCCTTGCGGAAGAAGTCTGCGGCCTCGTCCTTGGCGAGCCCGATCAGGCGGCCTCGGAGCTTGCGCAGGCGAGAGGGCTCCTCGGCCTCGTCTTCGGCGACCTCCTCCTCTGGGACGACGATCGCCTTGGGCGGCGCGGAGGCGAAGAGGGAGCCTGTGGCCTCGCTCTTGCCCTGAGCGTCTCTGGCCCTCGTCGAGCAGCGCTCGCCGCCGCGCCTGAAGGCCCAAGCGATCGTCTCGCTGCTCTCGGCTCGGATCGCGCCGGTCATGCCCGTCACGGTCTCGAGCTCGCCCTGGAGGAGGTCCGCTTGGGGCAGGCTGCCAGAGTAGACCGTCGTCGAGCCGTCCCGCCAGAACACGCGGCGGACGACGTCGACCTGCTCGCCCTTGGGGTCGAGGGTGACCTCAGAGCGGAACGCGCCCCGCTCGGCGTGCGTCCCGCGGAGGCGGAAGCGCTCCTCGGCCTGGGCCTGGGTTCCGAGGGAGATCAAGATCGCGGCCATTACCGCGCCTGCGCGGAGAGAGGTCTGGAGGAGGTTCACGGCGTCCTGCTTTCGAGCGAGTGGCTTTCAAGGTGGGGTTCGCCCCTCCTCGAGTCTTCGTTAGCAGGCGATTCAAATTCTTCCGAATCCCGCCTCTCCGAATGCCTCTCGTCCTGTCGCATGAAGCGAGCCACCCTGGCCATTTCCCTAAACAGAGGCCTTCTAGCGGGTTGCATGAGGGCCTCCCCAAGGCGCTCAGGAAAACCCGTCTGGGGGTCGACGGGCGAAACCATCCCGCCACCGACCTGGGCCGCTCGTCCCAACGGGGGAGACAGGAGGACCCGGCCTCCTATAGTCGAGCCCCCACCTCTGGGAGTGACCTATGGGCGTCTTCGCTACCTTCTGCCAACTCTGCGGGCTGCCGGTTCAGCACAACTGCTACGTCCCTCACGAGGGCATGTATCTGATCTATCGCGGGCCCGGCTCGATCGCCCCGGGCGACCCTCAGCCCGGCTTCTCCTTTGGCCCAGAGCACGAGTGGCTCCGACAGGCCGTCGGGCTCCGCTTCGACCCCAGCGAGGAGCCACAGGTCCTCCGGGGCGAGGTCCAAGACGGCGACCTCATGGCCCCTGGGGCTCCTGAGGACGACGAACACTGCTTCGTTGGCGAGGGCGACGAAGACCGCATGGCGCTCCATGAGCGCTGCTGGGAGCTGGCAGGGCGCCCCGAGTTCGCCGCTCTCTCTGGCGCGACCGAGCTCCCTGCCTGGAAGGAGCTCTTCCAGTACCAACAGCAGCTCTTCGAATTCGAGGCCTTCGAGGCCGCCGGCTTCGCCTGGGCCCTTGTGGACCCAGCCCTGCCCGAGGGCGCTCAGAGCCTCGAGCGAATCCAGGGAATCCTTGCTCAGCTGCCTGGCGAGCCTCCGGGGTAACTCAGGATCCCGAGACGGACCCCAAGCCCCCAATGATCCCAGTCCCCCCGGGGCCCCCAGGGGTCTCGGACGCGAGCTTCGCGGGCTGAGCGAAGTCGAAGCGCTTCTTGAAGCGCGCGCGACCCGACCTGCTCCCGTCGAGGCTCTCGACCTCGGCCGCCCAGCCGAAGAGGCGGCGCTTGCCGACCCAGACCTCCTCGCCGGCTTGGAGCTCGCCGCTCTTCTTCCAGCCACGCTTGAGCTTGACCGGGCGCGTGACCTTGGCGCGCACGCGCTCGACGTAGAGGCGCTGAGCGCGATAAATGCTCCGCATGCCGGTCTGGTGCCACTTGCGGGGCGGCGTCCAGCCGCCCTCGGCGAAGAACCAGCCCTCGGCGACCACCGGGGTCCCGGCCTCGACGCTGGCCAAGGCGTGGGCCGCCGGCCCGAAGGTCGACACGTGACCGACCCCCAGGCCCCGAACCGAGCCGTAGCGAAGGGCGAGGCCCTCGACTCGACGACGCTCGGGTTGAATCAGGCGGCGGATCCGGAGGCGCCCCTCAGAGTCGAGCTCACCCTCGACCTTCGCGTATTCGTCGGGGAAGCGGCCGAGGCTGGCCTCGCCGGCGGCGTCTAGGCGGAGGAGCCGGTTCTCCTTGCGGCCCGTCTGCAGGAGGAGGCTGACCTGGCCCTTCTTGGTCACGATCTTCCCCGTGAAGAGGCCCCGCTGGGCGGTCTCTGGCTGGACGATCAGGACCTGAGGGTTCCCGTATCCGGTGGCGTGATACTTCACGTGGAGGTATCCGACGCCCGCGCGCCCCGGTCGCTCGACCCGCAGGCGCTGGGCGAAGCGACGCGCTGGCGCCAGGGGGACCTGCCGGCCGAGGGCTTGGATCGTGAGCGTTCGCCCCTTGAGCACCGCCCGGAGGGAAGCGAACTCCACGCCGGGGAGTCCTGGGCCCTCGACGACCAGGTCGAGGTCTTGATCCGCGAGCAGCGCGCCCGGGAGCGGGACCCGGTCGACCTCGAGGAGGAGCTCGGTGCTGGAGGCCTGGAGGCGGCTCCGAACGGCGTCTAGGACCTGCTCGACGGGAGACAGGAGCGCCGCGTGGTCGCCGAAGCGACCCGCGTAGCCCTCAGCGCGGAGGGCTGGGCGCCCGCCGCTGAGCTCGAAGTGCAGCTCGAAGCGGTCACCGCCAAAGCCCGCCGGGAGCTGACGAGGGAGCCGCGTCAGCCCAGGGGCCCCGAGCGCGGCGTCGAGGGCCTGGAGCTCGGCCGGCTGGAGCTGTCCCTGGAGGACTCTCGGCGGCGCCCCGAGCTGGACGGCGCCGACGGGATAGGAGGGCTCGAGGCGGGCGGCGCCGGAGGCCTCGACGACGAGCTTGGAGCTGGAGCCGAAGAGGGTCGTGCTCTTCTTGTTCCAGGTGATCCGGGTGAAGGAGGTCGCGTTGGCGGCGGCGCTGGTGGCGACGAGGAGGGCCAGCAGGGAGGCCAGGGGAAGGGAGCGAGTGGGAGACATGCGAGAGGTCCTCAGCAGGGCGTTTGAACCTCCTACTGCAAGCCGAGGGCCGCAGCCTCTGTCTGGGCAACCCCTGCAGCCACGGCGAAGCTGCGCGGATCCCGCACGCTCGGACCCTTTCAGGCTCTCTTCGTCTCGCAGGTGCGTCTCAGGTCGTGGCTTCTGAGGGCGCGACGCGGCCAACGAGCACGATCAAGCTCGGGACGACGAGCACGATCAGGACGAAGGCGCTCATGAGGCCGAAGCACATGGTCGCCGCGAAGGGTGACCAGATCTTGCTGAACCCGCCCAGGCCGAGGGCCATGGGCATCAGCCCCAAGATCGTCGTGACCGAGGTCATGAGGATCGGGCGGAAGCGAGCCCGGATCCCCCCCACGGCCGCCTCGGCCAGGGAGGCCCCCTCGCGGCGGAGGGTGTTGACCACGGCCACGAGCACGATCACGTCGTTGACCACGACGCCCGAGAGGCCGACCGTCGCCACGAAGCTCGTGATCGTGAAGGGGATCCCCATGGCCAGGAGGCCTAGCACGACGCCCACGAAGCTGAAGGGGACCGAGACGAGCACGATCAGGGGCTGGAAGTAGCTGCGGAACTGGGTCGCCAGGATCACGTAGATCAGGAGCAGAGAGAGGTAGAAGGCTCGCTCTAGCGACGCGAAGGAGCGGTTCGTCTCCTCGAACTCGCCGCCCAGGCCGACGGACTCCACGGCCGTGCTGATCCCGGTCTCGTTCAGCCACTCGCCCAACATCCGGTTGACCTCGCGGCTCGTCAGCTTGGCCGGGTCGACGTCGGCGCTGACCGTCACCACGCGACGCCCGTCGTAGTGCGGGCGGGCCTTGAAGCTCGCGCGACCCGAGACCTCGGCGAAGTGACTCAGGGGGAGCAGCTCGCGGCTCTGGGGGTGCCTGAGGGGGCTCGCCACGAGGCCCGCTAGGCCCTCGCGATCGTCAGGGGCCAGGAGGACCCGGGTGTCGTAGGCCTCGCCGTAGCGCGGGTCCTTGAAGGTCCCGACCTTCGCCCCAATGTTGCTCGCCTGAAAGAGGACGCCCACGGCGGCCTCGTCGACGCCGTCTAGGGCCCGGGCGGACTCGCGGACGCTGAGGTCCAGGCGGAGGGGGCCCCGGTCGAGGTCGCGCTCGACCGAGTGCACGCCCTCGATCGAGGTCAGGTAGTCCTCGACCCGCTGGCCATAGCGCTCGGCCTGCTCGTAGTCCGCCAGGCTCAGGCGGACCTGAACCGGCTTGCCCGTGGGCGGGCCGTCGTTGGGCGCGGCCACGATCATGCGCCGGACCGAGGGGGCGCCGGCCTCCTCGAAGGCCTTCTCCACCAGGCGCTGGGTCTTGTTGAGGAGCCGCTCGGGGTGCTCTTCGTCCTCGCGCATCACGAGGGTCACCTGAACCAAGTCGGACGCGACGACCAACACGTTGTCAGTGCTCCAAGCCGTGCCGACCGTCGAGACGAAGTACTTGACCTCCCCCTCGTCGACCATGCCCTGGAGTTTGTCCTCAATGAACACCGCGACTTGGCGCGACTGCTCCAAGGTCGAGCCCTGGGGGAGCTGGGCCGTCACGGCGTAAATGTTGAAGTCAGACGGGAAGAGCTGGACTGGGATCCGCGAGGCCAAGCCGCCGGCGAGGGCCACCAAGAGCACGCTCGTGGCGACCACCAAGAGCGGGCGCTTAACGAGGCGCTCGTTGAGGCTCGCGACCCGATCCGCGATCCCGAGCACGAAGCCCCGCTCGGCACCCTCCCCGGCCTGCTTCGCCGCCGCCTCGCGCGCTGCGGGGGCCGCCGTCCGCGGGCCCCACTCCAGGTAGTGGACCGGGAGGATCAGGAAGCACTCGACCAGGCTCGCGACGAGGGTCACGGTCACGGTCTTGGGGACGACCGCGAAGTATTGGCCCATGACCCCGTCCATGAGGAGCATGGGGAGGAAGGCGCAGACCGTGGTCAGGGTCGAGGTGAACACGGGCCCGATCACCTCGGCGGTGCCCAACACGACGGCGTCCGAGATCTCGAGCCCGAGCTCGACGCGCTGGTAGATCGACTCCAAGACCACGATCGCGTCGTCGACGACCATGCCCGAGACGAGGACCAGGCTGAACAGGCTGATGGCGTTGATCGTGAGCCCCAGGGGCTCGAAGAGGATCAGAGCGCAGAGCACCGAGAAGGGGATCCCCAAGAGCGCCAGCATGGCGTTGCGGGCGCCGAGGGTCAGCCACAGGACCAGGCCGACCAGGAACACACCGCCGATCAGGTTGTTGACCAGCATTCGGATTCGGCTGCGAATGATCTGGCTCGAGTCCATGACGAGGTCGAGGGAGACGCCCTCGGGGAGGGAGTCTTGCTGGTCTTCTCGGAAACGCTCCAGCTCGACCTTGAGGCGCTCGACGAGGTCGACCGAGTCGGCGGCGCCCTCCTTGACGACCGAGAGGACCAGGGCCGGGCGCCGGTTGAAGCGCTGGTAGACGAAGGCCTCCTCGAAGCCCATGCGAACCGTCGCCAGGTCGCCGAGGCGAATCGGCCCCCGCTCACCGCGCTCGAAGAGGACCAGCTCCTCCAGGCGCGCGGGATCCTCCTTGCCGCCGCGGGTGTTGAGGACGAACTGGCTCCCCTCGAGGTTGAGTTGGCCCGCCGCGAAGTCGCGGTTCAAGAGGCGCAGTCGGTCAGCGACCTCCGTCAGGGTCAGGCCGAAGCTCCAGAGCTTCTCCTGGTGGACCTGGATCTGGACCTCGGGCTCGCGGAAGGTCTCGCTGATCTTCTGGACCCCCTCGACCTGGCGCAGGGCCGTGATCAGGGCTCGCCCGACCTGGCGCGATTGGAACTCCTCGTCGGTCGTGAAGGTCTGCCCCGGTTGTCCTCCAGAGACTACGACCTGGCACAGGGGCCACAGCTCCCAGGTCGTGAGCGGCGACACGATCGGGCTGTCAGCCTCGGCCGGGAGGTCGTTGAGCCGCGCGACCGCCGCCCGGACGTCGTGGAGCCGGACCGTGAACTGATCTGGGGTCAGGCGCTCGTCGAACTTGATATTGATCAGTGAGCGGGTCCGGGTGCTCCGGCTCCGAATCTTCGAGACGTCCTGCAGCGTCAGGAGCTCGTCCTCGATCTTCTGGGTGACGAGGAGCTCGACCTCCTTGGCCGTCGCCCCCGGCCAGACCGTCGTGACCGTGGCCTCATTGAAGGGCACGTCCGGGTAGACGTCGACCGGGATCGTCCGATACGCCAGGATCCCGCCCACGAGCAAGAGCACGAAGAGCAGGTTGAGCAGAATGCGTTGGCGGAGGATTCCCCGCAGGAGGCTGACCACGGGAGCTCCCAGAAGAGGAGCAAGGTTACGGCTTTTGAGGGGTGGTCGACGGCCTCCCGTGCTGGCGAAGCTGTCGCAGAACCGCCCGTGCCCGCGGCCCGTTCCTGCAGGTGCCGACTGCGAGCCCAGTCGGGGCCTGGTGGGGTGAGCGAAGAAATTTGAACGCAGAGGTCGCCGAGGGGTCGCAGAGCGCAGAGATCGTCTCGCGAGATTCGGCGAGCGCTCCGGAGAGGGAAGCGCGGGATCGTGTCGGTCGGTCGAAGGCCTGGGGTTAGGGAGCTCCGCTTGGTGGGGCGAGTCGAGGAGGCAGGTCGCTCGGTTTCGCAACGTCCTCGGCAAGAGTCGCCCACGCCTCCAGCACTACACAGGTGGCGTCAGCGAGGCCTAACCGCCGGGAGTTGCCGCAGGGGAAGGGCTCGGCGCCGGCGACTCACTTGGCGCCGGGCTCGAGTCTGGCTTCGGGCCGGACCCTTGCTTGGGCGGATCCTTCTTCTCCTCTGGCGTCTTGTTCGGCGCCTCGCCTCCCCCGGCCGGGGGCGGCGTGGGGTTCTCCTCTGGCGGCTGCTCTAGCCCGAGGCCAATCGAGAGCTTCAGCCAGCGCTCGCTCTTGGCTCCTGCTAGCTCTGCGCGCTCCTCGGCGTAGTGGATCAGGTCTAGGGCTTCGACCGGGCGCTTGCTCTTGGCCAGGACGCGGGCCAGGAAGGCCACCGTCTCGTCGCTGAGGGTGTCGAGGCTCCCGAGGCGGCGGAGGAGCTTGCGGGAGACGATCGCTGCGACCTCGAACTGACCCTCGGCGAGGGCGTCTGCAGCTGCGCTCTGGAGCTCCGAGGCCCGGAGGCTCTCGGCCCCCACCTCCTGGCGCGGGCTGGCCCCGATCACCCGCAGGCCACCCGCGGAGTCTGCCCCACCACTCGCGATCACGACCAGGCGGTCGTCGTGGGCCAAGGTCGCGGGGCGAGCCACCGGCCGCTGGAGGAGGACCCGCCCGGTCTCTGGCGCGTAGGCCACCAAGAGCGGGACCTCGTCGCGGAAGGCGTCGTCAGAGCCGTTGATCGCAAAGAGCTTCCCCCCCGCGAAGACCAGCGTCCGACTCGCCGCCTTCGTCCCCTGCTGACTCCAGCTCGTAACAGGGGCCGCGGTTCCCTCGCCCGTAAGCGGGAGTCCGTGGATTCGGCCGCCGCGCTCGGCCGCGAACACACGCCCGGCTCCGATCGCGACGCCGGTCAAGCGCTTGCCGACCTTGGTCTGCTGCGCGATCTTTCCGTCCTTGAGGGACAGCCCAACCAGCTTCCCGTCCGCCGTCCCGTAGAAGCAGCGCCCCGCGCCCGCAGCCAGGTTCGTAGACCCGATCGGAGCGTCGGCCTCGCGTTGGTGAGACCAGAGCTTCTCGCCCTCGCCGTCGATCGCCAACACCCCGCCGTCGAAGCCAAGCAGGATCGACGAGCCCGCCAGGAGAGGTCGGCGAACGCTCTTGGGAACGCTCGCCCGCCAGAGGGTCTCTTGGCGAATCAGGTCGACGAGCTCCAGCTCCAGACGCCGGCTGCGGGGACTCCCACAGGCCAGGACCCGCCCGCCGCGCGAGACGGGGAAGGGGGGAATGACCTGGGCCAACTGGTCCAGCTCGAGCTCGATCAAAGACTTCCCCGTCAGGGGGTCGACGACGTAGCCGACGAGGCCCTTGAAGCGCGCCTTGCGCCAGCTCCGGTGCAGCGGTCGCCAGTAGAGGTTGTAGAGGACACAGAGGAGGGGTCGCCGGTCCATGGCCCGGGCAGGGTCTATGGCGGCCACGACGCCGGGAGCCACAGGAACGAGGGACACGACCTCCAAGCCATACTGCTCGGCCTTGGCCCCCTCCTCGGGCTTGATCGGAGGCGGAGCGAAGCGCCAGGCCAGGCGCCCGTCCTTGGCCTCGAGTCCATAGACGTCGATCAGCCCAGCAGCTGGAACGGCCACGTGGTCGCCCAAGATCACGGGCGGAGGCACCAGCGCGCTGACGGCCTCGGTTCCGCGGACCGCGATCCGCTGGTCCCAGAACGCGAAGCCAGAGGTCGGCTTGCCTGCGGCCTGAGGCCGGGTCTTGTTCAGGCGCGCCAGGCGGAGGTCCACGACCGGAGCCTTGGGAGCCAGCGCCTTGGCCTTCTGATAGGCCTCACGCGCCTCCTTGAGCTTCCCTTGCCCGCGAAGTGCGTCGCCGAGGAGGATCCAGCTGCGGGCCTCGGTCCGAGCCAGGGTCGCCACCGCCCTCGCCTCTTGCTCTGCCTCTTGGGCCAACCCGCGCCGCAGGAGCCAGGTCGCGACGACGCGCCGGGCCTCAACGACTCGCCGCCCACGCTGGGCGTCCTGGAAGAAGGCTGGCTCCTTGGTCAACCAGGCCGCCCCGCCTTCCTCGAGGATCTTGGAGAGGCGAGTCACGAGCTCCTGGTAGCGCCCCGAGCCGACCGCGGCGTAGCGGATCTCGGAGAGGTAGACCTTGAGCGCGTCGTCGACCTTGCCCTTGGCATAGAGGACCTCGGCGCTGGCAATGTTCAGCTCGTATTGGAGGGGAAAGCGCTTGCGCGCCTCCGCGTAGACCTTGAGCGCGTCGTCCGCCCGTTCGCAAGCCAGATAGGCCCGCCCCAGCCGGAGCAGGACCTTGAGGTTCTTAGCGATCGCGGGGTCCTTGGCGACCTCTCCCAGCTTGGCGAGGCCCTCCTCGACCTTCCCGGCTCGGACCATGACCTCACCCGCTAGGATCTTGACCTCGTGGTCCCCCTTGGCCACGGACTCCGCCCGCAGGACCAGGGGCAGCGCCTCCTTGAAGCGCTCCGCCCGCAAGAAGAGCTCGATCAGGAGGAGGGTCGATTCGCGTCGCCCGGGAGCCTTCTGAACCGAGATCTCTGCCGCGGTGATCGCCTCCTCGAGGCGGCCGATCCGCGAGAGGAGCTGGGCGCGCATGAGGTGGACCCGGCCGTCGGTCTCCTTCTCGTCGGCGATCGCCTCCAGGAAGCGGGGGTCGAACTCTGGCAGGCTGGGGGTCGTAACCTCTAGGTAGACATAGACCGCGCCCTGCCGAACGCTCGCCGAGGGGTCGAAGCGAGCCACGTTGAGGAGGAAGGGCACCCCGACCGCCCGAGCTTCGTGCGGCCGCCGGCGAAAGGCTGCCAGGGCGGTCAAGCGCTCAGGCTCAGCGAGGGAAGGGAAGTCGTCGAGGGCCTCTCCAACCACCTGCCGGAGACCGTCTGAGACCTTCCAGCGGAGCGCACGGAGGAGCTCCAGCGCTGCTGCGGCCCGCTCGGCGTCCTTGTCTCGGGCCGCGCGTTCGAGCTGGGGCACTGCCTCCTGACCAAGCTGGAAGAGGCGATCCCGCGCAGCTTCGCGGACCTCCCACTTCGGGTCTCCGAGGCTTCGGATCAAGCTCCGGATCTCGCGAGCGTTCTTGGTTCGCTTGAGGGGCTTCCCCTTGGCGTCCTTGCCGGTCGACCCCTCCCCCTCGCGGGGCCCCGCGGGTTTCGGGCTAGGCGCGGGACTGGGAGTCGGTTGGGCGAAGGCGGGAGAAGCCAAGACCCCCAGGGAAAGGAGCGCCGAATAGAAGAGCCCTGGACGGATCGCCATCGAAGTCGCCTGCCTAGATCTCATCGCCCCACCGGCTGCTGCCCCACGCGTCCGAGCAGTATGCCAGCCAGCTGATCTTCCCGCTCGTGACTCCTAGCAGCCCCGGTGAACCGCGTTTCGGGCTCGATCACTCGAAAGAAATCTCACATTCCTAGGCCTGAGTTTTCGGTTGGGCGTGGAGTTCCCGAGGAATACCAACCACCTCCACTTCGGAACGCTGCCCAAAGGAGCGGGCAAACCATCGCGACCATCCGGGCTGCTCTTTTCGGTGAGCTGTTGAGGAACTCGAGCTCCTCTAGGTCCGACCGCCCCCTCTTGGGGAGGAGCGTCGAGAACAGGGGCAGCTCTGCACGCTCAGCACCGAGCTCCTCACAGCCTTCGCTCGAGACCGATTCGCCTGAAGCCCTTGCGACTCTAGTCACCCCTTCGAGTGGGCCTTCAGTTCTCCCCAAAACCGAAGAGCGTAAGGAGATGAATAAGAAGTTATTTCTCTTAGATGGTTTGAAGAACACAGTGACCTCAGCGCATCCCAAGGAAAACCATCGAAGGCCCTGAAAGCCAGAGTTTCTGCTGTCTTCGGAGCGTCGCCTTCGCTAGGATTCCAATCGTCGAGGGGGCAAACGAGCTCACTCAGCCCCTCAGCCTAACCCAAACCACTACCGAACCATTCTTCGCTCACGCGGTCGGATTCCTGTCAGAGGGTTTGCCTACCATGCGAGCGAACTCAACTCGCCAATTGACCGACGCCAGGGGCAGCCAGGACTCGACGAACACGAAAACACGTCCAGTCCTGACCAATCCGCCAAGCCGTAGGTCACTGTGAGACAGAATCCTAGGGGTTCTTGAGGATCCCTATCCTCATGGACTTCAGGATCCTAGGTATCAAGAGCCACCAGGCTCCGAGGAGAACAGCATGAGCAGCGCTGTCGTAGAGAAGACCACCGATAAGCAGACTTGCCTCCGCTTCCGAGGCGACGCCCGCGAGCTGGCGGACTCCGTCGCCCTGGCCGCTTCGGTCTCGCCCACCAAGAGCCCTCGGGCTGTCCTCCAAAACCTCCTCCTTCAAGGCCGTGAGGGGTTCCTCGAAGTCACCGGCACCGACCTCGAGGTCGCGATTCGGGTTCGGATCGAGCAGGTCGAGATCATTCAGGACGGGCTCCTGTTGGTCAACGCGACGCGCTTCCTCCAGATCCTGCGTGAGCTCTCGGGCGAGCAGGTCGAGGTCTCGGCTGACGAGCGGGCCGGCTGCACGATCGCCACCGGCGACGCGCGCTTCCAAGTCCTCGGCGAGGACGCCAGCGACTTCCCCGAGCTCCAAGAGTGGCCGAGCGAGGGCACCTTCAGCCTCCCCGCGCCCAAGCTCGTGGAAATGATCCGGCGGACGGCCTTCGCGACTCACGCTGAGAAGACCCGCTACGCCATGAACGGGATCCTCCTCGACCTCAAGGACGAGCGAGTTCACCTCGTGGCGACCGACGGCAAGCGCTTGGCCCTCTGCGAGCGTCCCCTGGACTTCACCGTCGAGAAGCCCGTCCATGTCGTCGTCCCGACGAAGGGCATGACCCTTCTCCAGCGCGTCCTGGGACCAAGCGAAGAAGAAATCCAGCTGTCGATCGAGGACAACCAGATCCACATCAAGACCAGCACCGCCCTCCTCTCCTGCCGGCTGGTTCAAGGTCACTTCCCCCCCTACGAGGAGGTGATCCCCAAGGATCACGACAAGCCCCTGAATCTGCCCCGGGAGGCCTTCTTGGGTGCCCTGCGCCGGGCAGCGCTGCTCGCGACCAAGGACAGCCAGGCGGTGCGCTTCCACTTCGGGCGCGAGGGCCTCGAGCTGACTGCGCGGGTCCCGGAGGTCGGCGAGAGTCGGGTTCAATTCCCCCTCGACTTCCCCTACGACGATCTCGAGATTGGGTTCAACCCGAGCTACTTCGCAGACGTCCTCAAGGTCCTCCACACGACCGAGTTCCTGCTCGAGTTGAAGGACCAGCGGAGCGCTGCGGTCGTCAAGGAAGAGAGTGAAGGCCAGCGTTACATCTACCTGGTCATGCCTCTCAGCCTGGGCGGCTAGGCCAGGCTCCACAAGCTATGTGGAAACCCGCAAACCCATACTCGGGTAAAGACTTAGGCCCCTCAAAAGGCCCCCTCTACCCGGAGTCTCCACAGGGCCCTAGGTCTGGTAAAGCTCCGAGCAAGACAGGGGCAAAGCGCCCGCGGGGGGTCCCCCTTCGCTCGGGTCCTCGCCGAGGAGAGGCCATGCGCGCTGGGGACCTGATCAAGGGCGTCGTCAAGGACGCCGGTCTGGATCAGCTCGGCCAGGTGGAGCGGCTCGGTGAGCTTTGGCGAACGCTCGTTGGGGTGGAGACAGCCTCCAAGTCAAGGATCGCGAGCTTCAAGGGCGGGGTCCTCATGATCGAGGTCGCCAACTCCGGCTTGGGGCAAGAGCTCTCGGTCTACCTCAAGCGCGACCTGCTCAAGAAGCTGCGCTCTGAGAGCGGGCTCAAGATCACGGATCTTCGCTGCCGGGTCGGCGGCTGGAGCGAGGCCTAGGTCGCGACGAGCTTTGCCGTGTCCCGCTCGGGGTCCTCAGAGCTCTCTCTGTGCCTCAGCTCTCGGTCTTTCGATCAGCCACGCCGACCCCCCCCTAAGAGGGCCAACCAAGACCTCGGCGCGCGCGAAAAGATCGACGCCTCCCAGGCCACCAAAGTGGCCCCTGAGAGCACCCGCTCGCGGGCCCCTCTGGGCCCACGACATCACCGCTCCCATCGCGGGACCCAAATCGCCGGAAATGCCTGTGAAAAAGGGCATTTCCGGCGCAGGTAGGGGCTGCGCGAGGGGCCGAAATAGGCGACAATAGGAGCGTCGTGGAGGGAGGGGTGATTCACCCCTTCGGCTCCACATTTTCAGGGCTAACGACACCCCCTGAACGCGAGTGCGGTAGCCCCTTGGGGGCGACCCGGTTTCGCCCGTCGCGAGACGGCTCAGAGACGACGAGAAGAGGACCCATGGCAACTGCTACGACCAAGGCTGCGGACTACAAGCCGGAGAGCATTCAGATCAAGGAGGGCCTCGACCACGTCCGCGCGCGCCCAGCAATGTACATCGGGGACATTTACGAGCGGGGTCTTCACCACCTGATCTACGAGGTCGTGGACAACTCCGTCGACGAGGCCATGGCGGGGCACTGCAGTGAGATCCGCGTGACCCTCTCGGACGACGGATCGATCTCGATCCTCGACAACGGACGCGGGATCCCCGTCGGGCTTCACCCTGAGGTCGGCAAGCCGACCGTCGAGGTCTGCCTGACCAAGCTCGGCGCCGGCGGCAAGTTCGACAAGGACTCCTACAAGGTCTCAGGCGGCCTGCACGGCGTCGGCGTCTCCTGCGTCAACGCGCTCTCGGAGTGGCTCGAGGCTGAGGTCTACCGCGACGGAAAGGCCTACAAGATCGGCTTCGAGCGCGGCCTGACCAAGCAAGAGCTGACCGTCACGGGCAAGAGCGACGAGCGCGGGACCAAGATCACCTTCCTGCCGGACAACACGATCTTCAAGCAGTCGATCGAGTTCAAGTACATGATCGTCCACGCGCGACTCAAGGAGCTGGCATACCTCAACGCCGGCCTCAAGATCGTGTTGACGGACGAGCGCGGCGAGGAGGCGAAGGAGGAGGAGTTCTTCTTCCCTGAGGGGATCAAGGACTTCGTCGTCGAGCTGGCCCACCGTGAGTCGGACAAGCTGGTCCTGCGTAAGCCGATCTACCTCAAGGGCACGGAGTCCAGCGAGGGCTCGGGCGGCAACGTCGAGGTCGAGATCGCGATCCAATACAACGACTCCTACGCTCCGCGAGTCGTCAGCTACACCAACAACATCAACACGATCGAGGGCGGCACCCACCTCAAGGGCTTCCGGGCTGCGCTGACCTCGAGCCTCAACGCCTGGATCAAGGACAGCGACGACCCCTCCTTCAAGAAAATGAAGGACGGCGATCGCCCCAACGGCGACGACTACCGCGAAGGACTCGTGGCGGTGATCTCGGTCAAGGTCCCTGAGCCCCAGTTCGAGGGTCAGACCAAGACCAAGCTCGGCAACTCAGACGTGGCAGGGATCGTGCAGTCGGTCTTGGGCAACTACCTGCGCAACTGGTGCGAGCAGAACCCCAAGGAGACCAAGGCGATCGTCAAGAAGGCCCTCTCGGCTCGTGACGGACGTCGCGCGGCCAAGAAGGCCCGCGACATGGCGCGCAAGCGCAAGGACATTCTCTCGGGCGGCGGCGTGGCCAAGCTCCGCGACTGCATTTCGAAGGAGCCGGAGGAGTGCGAGCTCTACCTGGTCGAGGGTGATTCGGCCGGTGGCACCGCGGGCACGGCTCGCAATCCACATACCCAGGCGATCCTGCCCTTGCGAGGCAAGATCATTAACGTCTGGAAGGCGACCCAGGACCGCGTCCTGGGACACAACGAAATCTCGGCCATCGTGCAGACGCTCGGAACCGGGATCCTCGACGGCTTCAAAGCCGAGCGCCTCAAGTACCACAAGATCGTGATCATGTGCGACGCCGACGTCGACGGCTCCCACATTCGAACCCTGATCCTGACCTTCTTCTTCCGTCACATGGCGGAGCTGATCGAGCAGGGCTACGTCTACGTCGCCCAGCCGCCGCTCTACAAGGTGACCTTCAAGAACCGGAAGGTCGAGGTCCAGATCACCGACCCCAAGACGGGCAAGGTCAAGACCAAGAAGAAGAAGGAGGAGATCTACTACCTCGACGACGACACCTTCGAGAAGGCCATGCTCGGTCTCGGCCTCGGGGGAGGCACGGCCCTCCGCCGTCGCCCGCCTGCGGGCGAAGAGGAGAACGCTCCCACAATGCTCGAGGGCGACGCCCTCCACGCCTTCGCCGAGGCCCTGGCCACGGTCGGGCGTGAGCGAGACGAGGTCGAGCGCAAGCTCCGCGCCGGTCGGATGTCCGTCTCGGGCCAGAACAAGCTCTTCAGGAAGTTCCTGGCCAAGGAGAAGGACGGGCAGCTGCCCTACGCCCGGATCAAGGGCGGCAAGGGCAAGGCGCCTGCGGTCTACAGCGAGGAAGAGCTCACGGCTTGGGAGGAGGCGGTCACGACCGCCGACCCCGAGATCAAGATCTGGCGCCAGGGCAAGCACCCCCTCAGCCAGCGGGCCGACTCCGACATTCAGATCACGCTCTTCCGCAAGAACAAGAAGGAGCTCGAGAAGGCCGCCGGCGCACTCAAGAGCCTTGGGCTGTCCTGGGACGACCTCTTCGCGGCCGAGGTCGCCATGGGCGCCGAGACCCCTGACGCCCCCTTCCAGCTCGTGCGCGGCAAGGAGATCCGTGAAATCCACGGGCTCTTGGACCTCGTCAGCGAAGTCCGCGCCCTAGGAATGTCTGGCGTCGACCTTCAGCGCTACAAGGGTCTGGGCGAAATGGACTCGGACGAGCTCGAGGAGACGACCATGGATCCCGCCAAGCGGATCCTCAAGCGCGTCACCATGGACAGCGCGACCGGCGCCCACGAGCTCTTCGCGACGCTCATGGGCTCGCACGTCGAGCCCCGCCGCGACTTCATTCAGTCGCGGGCGCTCTCGCTCAAGGCCTCAGACCTCGACGCCTAGGGGTCTCGCGGGCTCTTCCCGCTCCCGGCCCCCCTCGGGGCCAGCGAACGCCGAGTCGCCCTCGCGATTGCGAGGGCGGTTCTATGTGTGGGTCCCGCTAGACTTCCGCCCTCGAGCGCAGGTCGCTCTCCAGTGAAGGAGCCTTCAGCATGGGTCTAGTGACGGAGTTTCGGGAGTTCGCTCTCAAGGGGAGCGTGGTCGAGTTCACGGTCGGCGTGATCGTGGGCGGGGCCTTCGGGAAGGTTACGGGCTCGCTCGTGAGCGACGTGCTCATGCCGCCGCTCGGCCTCCTGCTGGGGAACGTGGACTTCTCCAAGCTGGCCTTCGTCCTCCGCGAGGCGCAGGGCACTGCCCCCGCGGTCACGCTCCGCTACGGGCTCTTCCTCAACCACCTGATCGACTTCTTCTTGATCGCCGTCGCTGTGTTCTTGGTCGTGCGCTGGCTGAACCGGCTCCGGCGAGGAGGGGCCGAGGAGGCGGCCCTGGAGCCACGAAGCTGTCGCTTCTGTAAGTCGGAGATCCACCCCAAGGCCACGCGCTGCCCGCACTGCACGGCGCAGCTCAAGAAGACCCAGTAGGTCGCGAGGGGCGACTTGCAAGCCAAGCCGCGCCCCAGGCGTCATACTCTTGCGCCAGCCCTAGCGGCCGGCGAGGAGGACGACGTGAGCAGCGAGAACACGAGCCGAGCAGCCCTGACCCACACCCTGGCTGGAGCCTTGGTCATGGGGGCGGTCATGAGCGGCGTCGGCCTCTGGCGCGCCGAGGCCCAGGACCGCACGCCGGCAGGGCCGAGCAACACCGAGGTCCTCCTCGAGCGGGTCCTCAAGCAGCAGATCTCAGCCCTCAACGTGGAGAGCGCTGACGCGGTCATGCTCTGCTTCCATGAAGACGCGCCGGACCGCCAGGGCATGCGCGAGGTCATGGTCAACCAGTTCCGCGTTCGCGACCTCCGCTACCGGCTCAAGTCGACCAAGTTCATAGCTGAGGACGGCCAATACGCCTACATGAGGACCTGGCAGGTCGTGGACGGGCGGAATGAGAAGACGCCCTTCCTGGGCGAGACCGAGGAGCTCTTGGTGTTCCGCAAGGGCCGAGGAGGCTGGAAGGCCTGGACCAGCGCGCGCCTCGACAAGAAGCGGATCCCGCTTCCTGGTGAGAAGGGGGCTCCTCGTCCGGGGGGGCGGTAGGGGCTCGGCGTTCGCGCCGGCCCCCCGAGGACCGGATTGTGGGCTGCGCTCTTTGAGTCACAGAGGGCACAGAGATCCACGGAGATCACAGAGGTCGTCTCGCGAGATTTGAGGACGCTCCGGAGTTGGAAGTGGCGAGGGCAGGTGTTCCGCCAGGGGAGACCCGGCTGTGGCCAGCGCCTCTTGATTCGCAGAGATCGCCAAGGGCCGCCAGGTTCGCAAAGAGCGGATCGACGGGGTCGAGCGCTCCAGAGCAGGCAGTCGCGGGGTCGGGTTGGCGAGTTGAGGACGGGGGATTTCGGGGTGGAGAGCGCCGCTACTTGGGTTCCCAGCCTTCGTATTGGAGCTCGTGCCTGGCGGCGATTCGGGTCAGGGCCTTGCCGACCTTGAACAGGGCTTTGAGGTCCCCGAGGGACACCGTGGCCTCGACGCGGAGCAGGAAGTAGGGGCGTCCCTGGTTGTCCTGGCGCTGTTGGACGGCCTCGGGGGCGTAGCCGAGGCTCTTGGCGGCCTTGGCGGCTGCGTCCAAGCCGCTCCGGGTTCGGGCGAAGAAGTAGTGGAGGGTCGCCGTGGGGCCCTCGAGGGAGGCGCCGCCTCCGCGGGCTCTGGCGAGCATGTCGAGGTCGCGGCTCTCTTGGATCTCGTCTTGGCGGCCGCGGAAGGCCGCGTTGACCTCGGCCTTGGTCAGGCTCAGCTGGGCGCCGCCCTCGAGGGCTTGGAGCTTCTTGGCTATGAGGCGGTTGACCGGATAGAGCACGTTGAAGTGCGTCGCGCCCTTGACCTCAATGCAGTGGAGGTTCGGGTTCTTGGTCGCCTTCCGCATGACCGCGAGGGCGTCGACGCGCCCGGTCTCGCCCTCGATCACGAAGGTCGGGGTCTTGAGGGCCTCGAGGAAGCGAATCGGCGCTCTCAGCCGGCGCTCCTTGGCGTCGCCGGGGTCGTAGCTCAGGGCCTCAGCGCCGTAGTTGGCGGGGTCGCTGGCGGGTCCGAAAGAGATCACGGCGCGAAAGCGCGGCGAGGCCTGCGCCACCAGGAGCGCCAGGGTTCCGCCGGTGCTGTGTCCGCCGAGGTAGATCTGCTTGGGGTCGACGTAGTCGAGGCTCGCGAGGTAGTCAGCGGCGGCGAGGACGTCGTCGACCTCGCCGTAGAAGGACTCCTGGAGACCGCCGTTGGCGAAGCTCCCCCGCACCGTGGGATACATCATGACCATGCCCGCCTCGCGGTAGGTCTTGGCAGACTGGTCCCGATCACGGGGCCCGTCGTTCTCCCAAGCGCTAGGCCCGATCCCTCCCGTGGGGAAGCCGCCGGTGATCCACAAGATCGCTGGATACTTGACCCCTGGCTTGACCGGCTTGCTGACGTAGGCACTGAGGGCCCCCGCGGGCCCCTTGTAGCGAGCCAGGGCGAAGAGAGGAGAGGCCGGGGGCGGCATGACCTCCTTCTCCTTGACCTTCTTCACCAACTTCGTGGTGTGCCCCTTGCGGGCCTCCAGGAGCCCTTGGGCGCGGGCGTCGAGGGGAAGGAGCGCGCAGAGCGCGAGGAGGATCAGAGGTGCGCGGGTCATAGGCTGCCTTTCGCGGCCAGAGATCCTACCCGATCGACCTCGCTGGACGAACGCGCCAGCCCGCGCGCCGCCGGATGCCCGCGCCCGTCCCGGCGCCGGCACGGGAGGCTGTCGCAGACCAAGCAACGCGCCTCCTCGGCCCGATCCGCTGGGCGCTCGCTCCTCGCAGTCCCCGACTCGCCGACCCGACCCCGCTCCCGCCAACTCTGGAGCGCTCGACCCCGTCAATCCGCTCTTCGCGAACTTGGCGGCCCTTGGCGATCTTTGCGACCTAAAAGAGCGGAGCCCACAACCCGGGACCCCGGGCAGGAGAGCCTGCTGCAAACCGAGCGTCCTGCCTCGCGAGACCCGCCCCCGCCGGGCGAAGCAAGCAATCCCCTCCGTGTTCGACTCGCCAACGCGCCCTCGCCGCCTCAACTCCGGAGCGCCCTAAAATCTGGCGAGACGCTCTCTGTGACCTCTGTGGATCTCCGTGCCCTCTGTGTTCAAAGAGCGCAGCCCACAACGGCTCCTCGGGCACGAACTCAGCAGCAGCCAGCCCCCGCGTTAGTCGCCAGAGGACGAAGCGAAAGGCCGCCCGGCGCGAGCCCGCTCGGCAGGAGCGCCCTCACGGACCACGAAGAGATCAAGGCTCTTGGTGTGAGCCCTCCGCTCCGAGCGCTTGAGGCGCCCGATCGGCCACCACTCGGAGCGGTAGCCAGCCTTCCTGAACCCGATCCCGCCCTCGTGGAGCCCGGGGGGGACCTCGACCTCGTATTCGCCGCGGCGGCTGCTCGCGCCCAGCTGTCGCTGAGGGACGCCTTCGGGAGACACGGTCCAGATCTCGGCTCCCTTGACGGGGACGCCTCGCTCGCGCTTGGTCACGTCGAGGACGCGGCCATAGACGTGGAGGTGCTCGTGGGCGGCGCAGCCGAGCTGGAGGGAAGCGGTCAGGAGCAGGAGGAGAGCGGTGCGCATGGGTGGCCTCGAGGGGCGACAGGATAGGGGACGCGTCTCGGCGGCGCCTCCGGCGGCGCAGGGGAGGTTAGCCAGCTAGACTCCAGCGCCCCCGGCAGAGCGCCCCGCTCGGCCCCCGCAAGGAGACTGCATGACCAGCGCCGCTCAGCGGCTCCGGACCCGCTTGGCCCAGCCTGGCCCGCTGGTCGCGCTGGGGGCCCACTCCCCTCTCTCGGCCCTCCTGGCCGAGGAGGCTGGCGCGGACGCGATCTGGGCCAGCGGATTCGAGATCTCGGCCTCTCAGGGCGTCCCCGACGCGAACGTCCTGACCATGAGCGAGCAGCTCGCCGTGGCCGCCAGCATGGCGCGCCGGGTCGAGCTCCCAGTGATCGCCGACTGCGACAACGGGTTCGGGAACGCGGTCAACTTGATCCGGACGGTCCGGGACTACGAGGCGGCGGGGATCGCGGGGATCTGCGTCGAGGACAACGTGTTCCCCAAGCGCTGCAGCTTCTACGCCGGCGTTCAGCGCGAGCTCGTGAGCGCAGAGGAGCACGCGGCGAAGATCCGGGCGGCCCTCGAGGCGCGGCGTAGCCCAGAGTTCGTGATCATTGCCCGGACCGAGGCCTACATAGCCGGCTACGGCATGGAGGAGGCCCAGCGCCGGGCCGAGCGCTACGCCGAGGCCGGGGCGGACCTGGTTTTGGTCCACAGCAAGAACCCGGACTACAGCGAACTCCAGGCCTTCGGGCGGGGGTGGGTGCACCCGGCGCCGCTGGTGGCTGTCCCCACGATCTACAACCAGATCTCCGCAGACGAGCTGGCCAGCGACGGGTTCAAGCTCGTGATCTTCGCCAACCATGGGCTGCGGGCTTCACTCCGCGCCATGCGCGAGACCTACCGCACGCTGACCTCCTCACGCCGCGCGGCCTCGGTGGAGGAGGAGGTCGCGACGCTCCAGGAGGTCTACGCCTGCGTAGGGGTCGAGGAGCTCCGCGAACAGGAGGGGCGCTACCTCGTCGCGCCGAGCTCGGAGGCTGAGCCCCTCCCGGCTCTCGGTTCCCAGGCGGCGCGGGGGTCCCGTGGTTGAAGCGACCATGGCTCCCAGCGCATTCTTGGGCGCCCTCCTGGCCCGGGGCTTCGACCTCTTCACCGGGGTCCCTTGCTCGCTCTTGAAGGGGCTCCTGGCTGAGCTCGAGGCTCGCGAGGACGTCCGCTACCTCCCTGCGCCTCGTGAGGATCAGGCGCTAGGGGTGGCTGCAGGCGCGGCCTTGGGCGGCAAGTCGCCGGTCGTGCTCATGCAGAACTCAGGCCTCGGGGTCTCGCTCAACGCCCTCGTCTCCCTCCAGTGCATGTATCAGCTCCCGACCCTGCTCCTCGTGACCTGGCGCGGCTACGGCGGGCAGGACGCGCCAGAGCACGTCGTCATGGGTCCCCGGACCCCCAGCCTCCTCGAGAGCTTCGGCGTTCCCCACCGAGCGCTGCTGCCTGCGGCCGAGGGTGGGACGCCTGCCGCCCACGAGGCGGCCCTGGATTGGGCCTGCGAGACGCTGTCCGTCAGCTCAGCTCCCTGCGCGCTCTTGGTTCGCAAGGGGGCCCTCTAGTGCCTGGCTCTTCAGCGCTCCGGGGCAGAGAGGTGCTCGAGGCGGTGTTTCGCGCCCGGGGGCCCGAGGCTCGCTATGTGTGCGCCAACGGCTACGTCTCGCGCGAGGCCTACGCCGTCCAGGACTGGCCCCAGAGCTTCTACATGATCGGCTCCATGGGTCTCGCGGCGCCGATCGGGCTCGGGGTGGCCTTGGCCCGGCCCGAGCGAGAGGTCGTCGTCCTCGACGGCGACGGAAACGTCCTCATGGGACTGGGCGCGTTGGCCTTAGTCGCCAGCCAGCGGCCGCCCAGCTTCCTCCACGTGTGCCTCGACAATGGGGTCTACGCCTCGACGGGGAATCAGCCCACGCTCAGCGCTGGCCTCTCGCTAGAGGGCTTGGCCCGCGCGGCGGGCTACGCCCACGCGAGCTCGGTCGAGGACCTGCCAAGCCTCGAGGAGGCTCTGGCGGCCTACGAGCCGGGTTCGGGGCCGACCTTCCTCAGGGCCCGGATCGCCCCAGAGCCGCACCCGCGGAGCTTCGCCCGCGTCTCGCACTCGCCGCGCGAGATCCGCGACCGCTTCCGCCAGACCCTCGCGGAGACCCTATGACCCAGCCGCCTCGCTTCACGCCAGCCGGGGACCCCGAGCCGCTCTTGCTCCTCAACCCGGGGCCGATCAATGTCAGCGAGGGGGTGGCCCAGGCGCTCCTGCGGGGTGACCTCTGTCACCGTGAGCCGGAGTTCTCCCGCGTTCAGCGCCGGGTCCGGGAGCTTCTGTGCGAGGCCTTCGCCCCCAAGGGATACACGGCGGTCCTCCTGACTGGCTCGGGCACGGCGGCCCTCGAGGCTGCGGTCTGCTCCGCAGTTGGTCCCGAGGAGACGCTCCTAGTGCTCCGCAACGGCGTCTACGGCGAGCGGATCGAGGCGATCGCTGAAGCGCACGGGATCCACCACCAAGTCCTAGACGCAGGCTGGGACTCTCCTCACGACGCCGACCTCGTGGCGCGGGTCCTCGACGACGACCCGGACCTCAAGGTCGTGGCGGGGGTGATCCACGAGACCACGACCGGGCTCCTAAACCCGATTCGGGACGTGGCCCGAGTGTGCCGCGGCGCAGGGCGGACGCTCCTCGTGGACGGCGTCAGCGCCTTGGCCGGGGAGGAGGTCGACCTCGCGGGCTGGGGGGTGGACCTCTGCGTGGGCACGGCCAACAAGTGCATTCGTGGCCTGCCTGGGCTCTCCTTCGTGCTGGTGCGGGAGGAGGTCATGAGCCGGATCGCGAGCTATCCGCCTCGAAGCCTCTACCTCCACCTCCCGACCTACTTCGCCAAGCAGGAGCAGGACGGGACGCCCTTTACGCCTGCGGTCCAGCTGGCCTACGCCTTGGAGGTCGCCTTAGAGGAGCTCTTGGCCGAGGGCGTCGCCGCCCGGGTCGAGCGGGCGAAGGCGATCTCGGACCACCTCCGCGAGCGCTGCCTGGCCCTGGGGCTGGAGCTCTACCTGGCCCCCGAGCACCTCTCGCGGACGATCACGACCTTCCGACTCCCCTCGGGCCTGACCTATGACGAGCTCCACGACGCGCTCAAGGCGCGGGGCTTCGTGATCTACGCGGGCCAGGGCGAGCTGCGGAGCCAGGCCTTTCGGATCAGCAACATTGGGGTCATGAGCGACGCTGACTACGAGCGCTTCTTAGTCGCTCTGGCTGAGGTCTTGCCCTGATCGCCCTGATCCTGGCCGCGGGGCGCGGCGAGCGCCTCGGGAGCGAGGGCCCCAAGTGCCTCGAGCTGGTGGGGGGTCAGAGCCTCCTGGCGCGCATGTTGGCCGCTCTCGAGCCCCACGTGGACGAGGTCTTGATCGTGACGGGCTTCGAGGCCACAGCTCTCCGGGCGGCGGCAGAGGCGGCTTCCCCGCGTCCTCCGCTGCGCTTCGCGCACAACCCTCGCTACGAGGAAGGGAGCGTGGTCAGCCTGGAGGTAGGGCTCCGCGCGCCGCGAGGGGGGGCGCAGGGCCTGATCCTCATGGACGCCGACGTCCTCTTTCCCCAAGCAATGCTGGCTCGCTTGATAGCGGCTCCGCCGGACAGCTTTCTCCTCGACCCGCGCGGCGAGGCGTCTGGCGAGGAAATGATGCTCGTGGCGCGCGAGGGGCGCGTGCGCCGGATCGCGCGCGCCGTTGAGCCGGGGCCCGAGGATCTGGTCGGGGAGGGCGTGGGCTTCCTCAAGCTCTCGCCGCGGCTTCACGGGGTCTTGTTCTCAGAGGTCCGACGCTTCGCCCAGGGCCGACCTCAGAGCGACTACGAGAACGCGGTCGACGCGATCCTGGGCCAGGTCGAGGTCGCTTACGCCGAGGTCGGGGACCTGCCCTGGACCGAGGTCGACTTCGCCGACGACCTCCGCCGGGCTCGCGAGGAGGTCCTTCCTCGGATCGAGGCGCTCGACGCGCGGGGCGCCTGAGGTAGTCTGCGACTCGAGGAGCGAGCCCGTGACCGACTTTTGCTACTTGGAAGTCCTGGAAGGACTTCAGGCCGGCCAGGGCGTCGTCCTCGACGATCGCTTCCTCTACGAGGTCGGCTCGGACGAGGCGTGCCACCTCGTGATAGGCGATCCCGGGGTGGAGGCGGTCCACGCCCAGTTCTACGTGGAGAGAGGGGAGCTCGTGGTGGTGCCCCTGGCTGGCGAGACCTGGGTCAACGACCACGTGGTTCAGGAGAGCGTGTTTCTCTCGGCGGGGGACTGGGTCCGTTTCGGCGACGCCCGTCTCAGCTACGAGCCGCTAGAGGCAGGGGCTGACCCGGCGCCTGCGCTCAGCGACACCTTCATGGGGGAGGGGGCGGACACCCAGGCCGTGGACCCGGCGGCGCTCGCAGAGACCGGCGTCTTCGAGGGCGAGTCGCCGACCTTCTTCGACCTCGCGGGCGAGGAGGACGACGACTGGGACCTGGCGGACGAGCTCCCCGGCCTCGATCGCGACCACCAGGCCGTCGTCGAGCGCCTTCGCCTCGAGGCGGCCGAGCTGCGGATCAAGCTCGCTACAGCCCACGACGAGCTGGCCCGGGTGGGCGGCGGCGAAGAGGCGTCCCAGGACGCGGCCGGCGAGCGCGCCCGCTACGAGGAGAGCTTGGCCGAGGCTCGCCAGGAGGCAGAGGATCAGGGCCGCGAGGTGGCAGAGCTCAAGGAGATTCTGCGCGCCTTCGGCCAGCGGGCGCGGCGGGAGCGGACGACCCTCAGCCGGCGAAACCAAGACCTCGAGGCCCGCGTGCGCCAGCTCAGCGCCCGCTGCCAGTCGCTCCTCAACCAGGCCAAGCGGGCTGAGTCTGCAGTCGTAGAGCGAGGAGCGCCCAAGGCCGCGAAGGGCGCCAAGCCTCCCCGGCTGGCCCCGAAGAAGCGCCGGGGCGCGGTCTCTCTGGACAGCATTCTCGAGCGCGCCGACGCTCAGGCGCCCGCGCCCCAGCCGGCGCCGAAGCGCCGGGGTCGCAAGGGCGCAGTCTCCCTGGACAGCATTCTCGACCGGGCCGAGAAGAGGGACCCGTCTGGGGGCTAGGCTGCGTCCGCCAGCGACGTGCGGGCCGAGCAGCTTCCATATTCCAAAGCGGCGGAGGGGTTGGAATCGATTCCAGACTTCGCCTGAGCTAGCGTCAGGCGACGCTTCGCGACTCCTAGGTAGGTCCCATGTCTCCCCGCGTGCTTCTCTTGGCCTGGCTGGTGCTCTGCTCTCTGAGCCTTGCCAGAGCCGACACGGTGATCTTGACCAACGGAAACGAGTTCGAGGGCGAGATCCAAGAGGACTCGCCGAAGCGGGTCGTGATCAAGGTCCGCGGGGGCGTCATGACCTTTCCGCGGCGGCTGGTCGAGAAGGTCGTCAAGTCGGCGCCCAAGAAGAAGCAGAAGAAGCCCAAAAAGCGCCAAGCAGCGGCCGGGAAGATCGATCCGGGAGGCCCAAGCTACTGGACCGAGAATCGGGCCTACGCTAAGGCTGGTGAGGTCTGGCACTTCAAATACACGCCGACCCATGAGCCGAAGGCGGGGACGCCCCTCGAGGCCAGCACTCCCAAGTCGGGGAGGCTCCGGGTGGAGCGAGTCGGTCTGTTCGGGATCCGCTACGGGAGGTCGATCCAATACCGAGGTCGAGCGCAGCCGAACGAGCACTGGGAGGGCTTCTTCTTCAACTCAGCAGGTGTCTTTCCCAGAACCTCGGGGGAGGACCTGGGCGACTGGCGCAAGGACGCTCTTGAAGCCGTGAGCCCGGAGAGGCAGCGCTACCTGAAGGAGTTGGCGAAGTCACCGAGTCGAACGCTGACCCTCGCAGGGCGCGAGTTCCCCTGCAAGTTGGTCACCATGGTCAAGCCACGACGAAAGAAGCGAGGGGCCTCGCGGGTCGGCCGGTGGTCCTACATTCACTTCGCGAAGGGGGAGATTCGCTGGCCAGGGCTGCTCAAAGAGCAGCGCGGAAAGAAGGTCCTCCAGGTCTTGACCAAGATCGACCCGCCGCCCGCCGACCGGGCCCTGCCGCCAGTGAGGCCTTGGGCCAAGCCTGGTGACCAAGTCACCGTCCTGCGACTGGGCAAGCAGGTGACCCGGGTGGTGACTCGGGTTTGCCCGACCTCGGTCGAGATGAAGTGCGAGGACGGCTCCCTGCTCAAGGTCTGGCGCTTCAGCCCGATCCCCCTCGTCAAGCGGATTCACTCGCGCTGGAGAGTGAGCGAGCGGCGGCGGGTGACCGTGAGCGGGAAGAGCTTCCTCTGCCAGGAATTCGTAGCCAAGGCCAACCCTGCGGCCAAGCGCCTGGTGCGGGTCTCGAAGGGCGGCCTGGAGCTGTGGCCAGGCGAGATCGAGGACACCGGCACCTCGAGCGCCTTCGAGAAGGTCGTCGAGATCCGCTCGAGCCGATAGGAGCCCCGCGAGCCCAGGACAACACCCCTCCAGAGCCTCCGCCTCTTGGTTTCGGTGACTTGCGCAATCGGCATTGTCGGCAGCCAGGCGGCCATAGACCAGCTCGCGCGCGTCGCCAAGGGCGACGCCAGCGAGGCGGTCAGGACCCGGGCTCAGGGCTCTTGACCTCCCTCGAGCGGCAGAAGAAGAAGCAGCCAGTAAGGAAGCGGCTTCCCTGACCGAGGGCCCGCTCATCGAGCCCAGGTTTCGAGTCGCCTCGACTTCCTGCGCCAGTGGGGCTTTACAGCGGCCGCTCCTCGTGGCTAAATGCGCGGCCCCGCGGCGGAAGCCATCGGGACAGCTAAGGAGTCGACATGGGTCGTCGGTATCGCTACGTTCAGAAGCTCAAGCGCAAGCGTGCATATCACAAGCGCCGCACCAACCGCCTGAACGCGGCGATCAAGGCCCTCAAGGCCGCCAAGGCCGCCGCCGCTAGCTAGCGCTCGCTGGCAGGCCCTCTGGCTTGCTAGTCGTCCAGCACGAAGGTGATCGCCAGGTAGACACGGTATTCCGTGATCGTCCCGTTGATGATCTTGGCCTTCTGCTCAATAACCTTAAGACCCGTCATTCCACGCAGCGTTCGCGCCGCGCGCTCGACGCCGCGTTCGACGGCGTCCTGGAAGCTCTTGTCTGAAGACGCCACGATTTCGGTGACTCGGGCAACTGCCATTCCACTCTCCTTCCCCGTCGCTCCCGGGATCCTGCCTGCGCAGACCCGTGGAAAGTCTTGACGAGGGATAACTATCTAGAAACAAACGGGTTCTGCACGCCTTGGCGAGCCTTCCCCCCAGGTTTTCCACATCGCATTGGGGACAACTCGGGGTGGGTTTTCCACATCGCTTTTGGAGCCCTCAGGTGCCGTTCTCGCCCTCGGACGAGCCATCTTTGGCAACCGGGAGCGAGCGACCCCGTTGAACCGAGGGCACCTCTCCACGAGGAGGCGGGGCGGGCCCAGGGAAGGCCAGGCGCCCGCGGAGGCGCTCGAAGCCAGCCTTGGCGGCAGCCTGGGCGGCGCGGGTCGCGAGAGGGATCCCGACCACCCGCTGGGCAGGCACCGGGACCTCCTGAATCGTGAGGCCCCGCTCGGCGAAAGCCAGAGCGAGCTCGAGGTCGAACACACTCCCTGGCGAGAGCTCGGCCCAGCCGACCAGGCCCAGCGCCTCAGCTGTCACCCCGCGACAGCCTGAGGGAGGGCCGGTCAGGTCGAGTCCAGCGATTCGGCGTTGAGCCCAGCCCAGGGCGCTGGCCCCGACCGCAGCCAGGCCTCGCGGGCCGGCCTCGACCCCGATCGCCACAGGCACGGTGCGAAGCGCAGCCAGGAGCCGCTGGGCCAGCTCGGGCGGGAGCCCCTTGGGAAGCGTCACGATCGGATCGAGGCCCAGCTTGAGGGCGACTCGATAGCCGGCTTGCTGTCGCGCCCCGCAGCCGAGCGCGCCGCGATTGCGGACCAGGCGATCCTCTTTGCGAAGCAGGGGCTGGAGGAGGTCTGCGCTAGGGGCGTCGTCGACGACCACCAGCGCGCGCGCGTTCGGCACGAGGGCTCTCAACCGCTCGAGGTGAGACTCGAGGGTCGGTGCCGACTGCCAGCCATAGAACACGACGCCCGGGTTCATGGCGCGGAGCCTAGCTCGGATTCCGCTCGCGCGCCAAGGGAGGTGGGGATCAGAGGATCCCCGGGCGGACGTGGGAGCGAACCGCCTTGATCCCGAACTCTCGGGCCCAGGCCACGAGCTCCTCGTCGACGAGCTTCGGGTGGCCTGGGATCGCGTCAGGGGAAGCGCTCTCGATTCGCTGGGTCGCCTCCTCGGGCGTCAGCCCAGCAGCGATCAGGTAGAGCCAGATCACCGTCGGCGAGCGGTTCTGACCCGCAGCGCAGTGGACATAGACCCGGGCCTCGGGCTCACCATGAAGCAAGCGCTGGAGGGTCAAGAGGCAGGCCGCGGCGGTCTCGGCGGGGATCCGCTCCAAGTCGCGGACCGGCTCCCAGGCCACCTCGGCGAAGCGGGTCTCGCCCTCCTCATAGGCACCGCGTCCGTCGGCGACGTTAAGGACTCGCGTTACGCCGGCCTCCAAGAGCAACTCGAGGGTCGGGGGGAGCGGATAGGGCCCGACGAAGAGGGAGGGCGTGACTTGGAACATTCAGCTGGTCTCGGAGAAAGGGTGGCAGAACCGAGCTCTCTCGCGCAAGCGCACGATCCGGTTCACCTCAGGGCAAGAGAACCAAAGAAAGAAGCGCAAGGCCAGGCCTTGCGCTTCTCGATACACCGTCAGGGACTCGAACCCCGAACCCGCTGGTTAAGAGCCAGCTGCTCTACCGATTGAGCTAACGGTGCGTGCTCAACAGGAGCGGATTATAGGCCCGACCAAGTGGCAGGCAAGCCACGCGTAGGGAGAGCGATCACCTTGCAGAGCAAGCGGTTGCGACGAGCGGGGTCATCTTCTTTCAGCGAGCCCGAGTTAGGGAGCCAGGTCGAGGCAGAGGACCGCCGCGCGCTCCCCCCCGAGGGAGAACTCGGCGTCCAGGATCCAGCCAGTCGGGGCTTCAGGGGGCCCCTGAGCCTCCAGGCAGCCATCGACGAGGACTTGGGCGTCCGGGGCGACCTCGCGCAGGAACTTGGCCGAGCGGAGCCCCCGAAGGGCTCCCGTCCCCCGGGCGCGGGCCGAGGCGGCCACGGCGGCCTCGACCAGGTAGACCGCGGGCACGACGGGGTGGCCAGGGAAGTGCCCCACCAGGACCCTCGCCCCCGCAGGAACGCAGAGCTGGGCCCTAAAGCCCTCAGGGGTCGCCTCGACGGCACCCAGGGCGTCTGCGGCCTCGTCGGCGAGCTCCACTAGTCCAGGTTCTCGATCAGGACGGCCTCGGGGTTCCCGGCGGGCTCGAAACCGAACACGCGCCCGTAGAAGTAGAGCTCCCCCTCCAGCGCGGTTCGAATGTTCTCCGCCTTGCGGAACCCGTGCTGTTCGCCTTCGAAGGCCACGTAGGCGACCGGGATCTCCTTCTTGCGCAGGGCCTCGACCATGCGCTCGGCCTGGGCAGGCGGAACGACAGGGTCCTCGAGGCCCTGAAACAGGATCACGGGGCAAGACAGGCCGTCAGCGTGGTGGATCGGCGAGCGGGCCTGATAGCGCTTGGACTCCGCAGGCCAGGGGCCAACGAGGCCCTCGAGGTAACGCGACTCGAACTTGTGCGTCGTGCGCGCCAGGGCCTCGAGGTCCGAGACGCCGAAGTGACTGGCCCCAGCATGGAAGGTCTCGTGGAAGGTTAGGGCGCAGAGGGTCGTGTAACCCCCAGCGCTTCCGCCGCGGATCGTGAGGCGCTTGGGGTCGACCTTGCCTGCGTTGGCCAGATAGACCGCCGCCGCCGTGCAGTCGGCCACGTCGACCTCGCCCCAGCGCCCTTTGAGGCGCTCGCGATAGGCCCGGCCGAAGCCCGAGCTGCCGCCGTAGTTCACGTCGACGACCGCAAACCCGCGGCTAGTCCAAAACTGGGTCCCAAGCCGCAGCGTGGCCTCGCTCATGCTCGTCGGGCCGCCGTGGCTCATGACGATCAGCGGGGGCAGCTCCCCCTCAGGTCCCTCGAAGCCGGGGTTCTGCGGAGGGTAGTAGAAGGCGTGGGCCGTCGTCGCCTCCCCGTCGAGGGTCGTGGGGAACTCGACGGCCTCTGGCGCCGAGAGGAGCCCCTGGGGCAGGTCGAGGGAGCCGGCAGAGGCCAGCTCTTCAACCTCGCCGCTCGCGAGGTCGATCCGCACGACCGCGTCCAGCCGATCTGGACGACCGCCAATGAACAGGGCTCGATCGCGGCCCTCGAGGGTCTGAGCGTGGAGGTTCCGAATCCCCGTGAAGGGCAGCTCTATGGGCTCGACAGCGCTCCCGGGGGCGATCCCGAGGGTCCCCAGTCGCCAGCGACCGGCCTCGAGCCAGCTCACCAGGAGGCGCGGCTCGCCGCTCGACTCCTCCTCGACAGGCCCCCCGTCGGACTCGTCGGAGGGGATCATGGAGTAGCCGCTGCTCGTGAGGGCGACCTCAGCGCGCTCCCAGGTCCCGAGGAAGTCGTAGCTCGAGCCGCCGAAGGTCCAGGCCGGCGTCGCGAAGTCCGCCTCCATGGCACAGAGGGGCGCGCTCTGGCCCTGGTCGTAGCGGTAGAGGTTCCAGAACCCAGTCCGGTCGTCGGCGTAGCAGAGCGAGCCGTCGGGGGCCCAGCGCGGAGCCGTGGCCGAGACGCCGTTCCCGCCGGCAATGTGCTCGCGGATCCCAGGCTGCGAGAAGCTCTCGAAGTGGACCACCCACAGCTCGCACTGGTCCCAGGGCATGTCTGGGTGACTCCAGGTCAGGTAGGCCAGGCGGGAGCCGTCGGGCGAGAGGCGCGGCGAGCCGTAGAAGTCGTTGCCCTCGGCGATCACGACCGAGGCCTCGCCGCCCTCAATGTCCACCGAGAGGATCCGGTTCTTGGGCTCGAAGTCGTCGAAGTGATCCTCTTGGACGCACACCAAGCGGCCCCGGACTCGGTCGTATTGGGCGTCGGCCAGGCGATAGCCCGGATCCGAGATCACTCGCGCCTCGCCGCCCGCCAGCGGCACCTCGTGCCAGCGTTGGTCTGCGAAGTCACAGAGGGCGACCTTGTCCAGGCTCTGGCCCGTGACGGCGTAGTCCCCGCCGCCGTATTCGTGGACTCGCGTGCGGGTGTTCTGCCCCTCTGGCGTCACGTCCCGCCGCGTCCCGTCTGGCGCGCGGTGGACGACGACCGAGCGCCCGCCCTCCTGGGGCCGCCGCTCGATCCAGAACAGGTCCTGGCCTTCGACCTGGAGGAGTGAGAGCCCCACGGCCCCCGCCACGATCGTGTCCGCACTCAGAGGCGACTCCCAAGCCCCATAGGGAGCCACGGCCGCTGGAGATCCGTCATTCATGGCGCGCAGGATACCGACTTTCTCCAGTGCGGCGAACCCAGAGGCAAAGTCGGCCGAGGACGAAGCTCTAGGCCCAGACTGCCAGGCACTTCTTCTGCTGCCAGAAGCCTTCCAGGGTCAGACGCGGATCCAAACAACACTTGATCTGAAGTGGGCTGAGGCGTTCGCTGATCGAGTGGGAGCGCTCGCCGCGCCAGGTCCCAACGTCCACGAGCTCGGCGCCAGTGAGGCTCAGGCCGCGCGCTCTCAGGCAGGCCATGATCGCGGGAACCTGTAGGTCGACGCCGGTCGTGGCGAGGGCGTGTGGATTGCGAAGCCCCTTGGCGAGAGTGACCAGCTCTTGGAGGTCACTCGGGTGGGCCTCGAAGTGCGCCTCGTAGCTGGCGCGGTAGACGCTCTCCAGGGCGTCTTCCTGGAGAACGAACTCCCCCTCGACCACGTATCCGATCGCCCAGCAGCCATCGCCATGAACTCGGTCCCACTCACGCTGCTGGGCTAGACGCCTCCTGACGCCGCCCGCTCGCCCGATCCGTCTCGACACTACCTTCCAGCCCATTGGAGCCCCCTGCAGCTCCCGGACGCAGGGTTCTCGGCCACCTGTCGGCCGCGTGGGTGTCTTCGAAAGGACCAATTACCGCCCCTTGGTTGTGAGGGAGGGGTTTGGCGGAGAAACTGGTCTTTCGACCGACGAGAGCGCTAGGCTCTTCCATCGGCGCGAGGGAGGCCTCCTGGGCAGGAGCGCGAACCTGGTCATGGCACACCTCCTTCGGGAGGAGGGCGCCGTCGCGGCTGTACGCCTCGACGCCCTCCTGGTCGAAGCCGAGGAGCAAGGCGTCCCTCTAGAGGATCGCTTGGTGGCAGAGGGTGCCCTGACGCGTCCCCAGCGAGACCGCTTCGTGCGCACTCGCGACGTCCTGGGCCGGGGCTGCACGCGCTGCAACGAGCCGACCTTCCTCCTCCCAGGCCAAGGGGTCGGGACCAAGACGTGCGAGCACTGCGGCGGTCGCCTCCGCGGCGGCACCAGCCGCAGGCGTCGTCTTGGGACGGATCACTTCGCCGAGCCGCAGATCACGCGCCCCTCGCGTCGCCTCGAGCCCCGGGCTTCTCGCCGCCTCGAGGCCAGGGAGCGCCTCTCGCGGCGCTTCGAAGAGGACCTCGCCGCGCCGCCGCGGCCCTCGCGCCGCCTCGAGACCCCTCCTCCCCAGATCGAGCCCCCGCGCGCGACGAAGCGGCGCCCTCCGGTTCCCCCGCGCCCGAGCCAGGTCCTCAAGCGAGGCGCCGAGGCCCTCGCGCCGCGTCGAACCCGAGCTCAGGGGCCACGGCGAACTCAAGCCCACGCAGCTCCAGACGGCGTCAAGCCGGACGGCTCCCAGACGGCTCGCCCCCGGCGGCGAACGCAAGCCCACACCGGTCAAGCCGGAGGGCCCGCGAAAGCGTCACCCAAGGACGGAAACAGCGCCCGCCAGACGAAGGCTCGCGGCCAGGGCCCTAGCCCTCAGCGGGCGGAGCGCGCCGCGCGCCCGACCCAGCGCCAGCGCGCTCTGGGCGCCGCCGAGGCCAACCTCCCGCCGGAGCTGGCGCGCGTGGTCCGCCAGGCCCTCGAGGAGACTCGCCAGGACCTCGTTCAACGGGTGCGGCGCGAAGCGCGAGCCGAAGTCGGGCGGGAGCTCGAGCGCCTCGGCGCCCACGAGCTACGCCAGCGCCTCACGGCGCTGGAGAAGAAGAAGCCCGGAGCGCCAGCTCCCGGCCTGGCCCCGGACACGAGCGCGCTCCGACGGGACCTGGAGAGCCGCGTCGAGGCTGCGCTTCGCGAGGCCGAGCGTCGCTTGGACAAGCGCCTGGCTGACCGCGACGCCGAGACCGAAGAGCGCGCCGGCCGCCAAGCAGGCGCCGCGATCTTGGCCGCGACGGCCGGGCGGGGTGCCGCCGGCCGCTCGTTGGCGATCGCGATCGAGAAGGAGATCAGCGAGCGGGGTCCAAACCTCGTCCTCGAGTCGCCGCTCTTGGGCGAGCGCGTCGAGGCCGCGATTAAGGGCTACCTCGAGGCCCAGGGAGACGCCTGGCTGCGAGAGCACCCAGCCCTAGCCGAGCTCCGCCAAGAGGCACCGGAGGCCGAGGTCGATCCGGAGGGAGAGGACCTGAGCGCCAGCGTGGCCGCCCTGCGGGCCGAGGCCCGGGCAGACTCAGCGCAGGTCGAGGCCCTGGCGCGGGTCGGCGCCGGTGTTCAAGAGCGCCTGGCGGCCCTCGAGCAGAGCGTCGAAGACGCGGGGCCTAGCCCGGAGCTCGAGCGCCGCCTCCGGGAGCTTGAGGACGGCCTCGTCAGCGAGCGTCGCGCGCGGACGAAAGAGGTGGCCGAGCTCAACACGACTCACCTGGCCGCGGCGGCGAACGCGGCCCGCGAGGCAGCCCTCGAGGCGACTCGCGAGGAGACCTCCCGCTGGGGCCTCGAGAGCGTCGAGGATCGGGTCCGGACCGAGGGCGAGAACGCTCTGGGTGAGGTCATGGCTCAGGTCGAGCGCCTCGGCGGTCGGCTCTCCGCCCTCGAGCGCCAGCTGGAAGCTCGCGTTCGGCGCCAGGCCGGGGCCCTCCGCGTCCGCCACGCCCTGCGCCGCTCGGTTCGCCTCGGCGGAGTCCTGTGGGGGCTCCTCCTGGCCCCGCTCCTGATCGCAGGCCTCCTCTACCCCCGAGTGCACGAGGCCAAGGTCCCCCTCGGGCCTCCCACTCGGGACCCCTACGCCGGCTCCGTCCCAGCCCTGCGCTCTGGCCTGACCAATCCAGCGCTCCTGGACGAGGTCGCGCAGAAGGCCGGCTTGCCGGCCGAGCCAGGCTGGGCCGAGCGAGTCGCCGGCCTCCCCGCGACGCGCGGCGAGCGCCTCGACGTTCGCCTCGAGCCCTTCGGCAGCCCGCCCAACGCGCTCTACATTCGGGTCAAGGGCTTGGGCTCGGCTCAAGCAGAGGCCGTCGCGGCAGATCTCTCCAGGCGCCTCGAGGCCGCGGCAGAAGCCGCGGGGGCGCCCCTGGGTCAGATCACGCCCCCGACCTCCGAGCCCGCCGAGCAGATTTGGGGCTGGTTCCTGGGCGCGGGAGCGCTCCTGGCGCTCCTGGCCTTCGGCCTGGCAGCCCTCCGCGAGCTGCGGCGGAAGGGCTTCCAAGACGCCCTCGAGCTCGGCGACCTCGTCGACCTCCCGGTCTTGCTCACGGTGGCGCCAGAGGAGCGTGACCAGTGAGCGCTGCCTACTGTGAGAGCTGCGGCGCCCGCGGCGAGCTGTCCTTCGAGGACGTTATGGAGGGCAACGCCTCCTGTGGAGACTGCGGCGGCGTCTTGGTCCTGATGGCCGGCGAGGAAGAGGGGCCCCCGACCGAGGAGGGCTTCGCGAGCGAAGGCGGGGACCTCGAGGCGGTGAGCCCGGACCTCCCCACGCAACCCGTGGAGATCGAGCCCAGCGAGCCCTCGGCGGAGCTCCCGCCGCTCCCGAGCTGGGACGGGAGTGAGACCCGCGAGGTCGCCGAAGGGAGCACGAGCTACGACGAGCTGCAGGCGGCCGCCGAGGCTCTCTTGGCGCCGGGCGAGGGTCCGCCGAGCGCGAGCGAGGAGCTGGAGACGATCGAGCTGGCGCCGGGCGAGAGCTCTTCGGGGCGTGCCTCGCGAGCCTACGATTCGGATCAGCTCGACCAGACGACCAAGGACTGGGACATAAAGCCCGAGTCCAAGGAGCCCCAAGAGACGCGCTCTTGGAGCGAGGCTGACCTCGCAGAGGGGCCAGAGGGGGAGGCTACGCGCTCCTGGGAGGTCGTCCCAGAGGAGGTCGCGGCTCCGCCGGCTCAAGAGGGCCTGGTGCCTGGGCTGCGCTCGACCTTGCCGCCGACTCCGCCGGTCAGCGGGCTGTTCAACTTCGACCGTGACCCCGACTGGGAGGCGCTCTTGGACGAGGGCTTCCAGGAGATGGAGGAGGACGACCCTGGCGCGCGCCGGACCGTGATTCGGGTTCCGGAGAGCGCCGCAGACCGCGCCTCGGAGGTCAGCAAGATCGAGGATCTCCTCAAGCCCTACGGAATGATCTCGCCCGAGACCGGCGCCTTCCAGCAGCCGAACACGCAACGCTGGAAGGTCGAGCCGCGGACCCAGACCTTCCACGTCTTCGCCCGAGCCGAGAAGCCCGAGCCCCAGTCGCACGTCTCCTCGGTCAACTTCCGGGACCTCGACCCAGCGATCTGCACGGCGCGCTTCCCCAACTCGCCGCGGGCGGGGCGCTACACGACCCTGGCGACCCGGATCGGAGGCTCTCAGGCTGTCTTGGTCACGAGCACCGAGCGGGGCGAGGGTCGGACCTCGGTCGCGCTGAACCTAGCCCTTGCGGCGGCGCGCTCTCCCGCTCAAGAGGCGATCTTGGTCGAAGCTGACCTCGACGGCGGGAGCGTCTCGGCCATGCTGGGCGTGCCCACGGCCGACTTGGGCCTCTTGAGCCTTCTCCGAGATCAGTCGGACCCGCGCAAGGCCCTGATCAAGTTCGACCTCGGCAGCTTCCACCTCCTCCCCCGCGGAAGAGGGGGCGACCGGAGCCACATTCCTGAGCGGCTGCGAGACCTCCTGGTCGAGCTCCGAACTCACTATCCGCGGGCGCTCTTCGTGATCGACGGACCCCCGGTTCGGGAGGGCGCTGCGCGCCTGGCGCCCCTCGTGGACGGGACGCTCTTGGTCGTGCGGAGGGCTCGCAGCGAGCGCGAAGAGGTCGCTGAGTCGGTGGCCGCCCTCGGCCGCGGACGAATCCTGGGCGCCGTCTTCAACGAGGCCTGAGGTGTGTTCAGGGGCCCGGGACCAGCGTCCTTCGTCGCAGCAGCGTGGATCGGGTGACGTGGGGAGACGTGGAAGGGGCGACCGGCGCCTAGGCTAAGGCGTAGGAGTGCTCGTCTTCTTCTTCGCTCTCCTCTTGGTAAATGAAGAACACTCGGAGGCAGGACACGAGGCAGAGCATGGCGCTGACGAGGGCTGGGAGGGGGCGGCCCATGGCGATCTTGATCGCGGCCGTGCAGGCTGTGAGGAGGGCAGCGATCATGAAGGGGGCCGCGCGCTTCAGCCACGCTGAGGTGGTGCCGCTCGCCACGGGCTCGGGCTCAGGTCGGCGGGGTGCCCTGCGGGTCTTCTTCCGCTTGGCTGGGGCGGCCAGGCTGTTCCTGAGGCTTCCGCCGCAGTTCACGCAGCACAGGGCGTGGTGCTCAAGGTGAGCGGGGACGCGGTGGAGGTGGTCGCAGTCGTTGCACCAGTGCTTGATCGTATCCATGGCTGACTCTCGCTCTCTGGGAAGGTGTTCGCGCCTTCGGCCGAGGCGTTAGCAGTCAATCCCAAGTGGTGTCGTAGCAAGGCCTCCTCGCGTGGGTAAGCGGGTTCCCAGGCTCGCCTCGCGAGGGTCGGGCCTAGGGGGTTTGCCTCCGGTCTCCACCTTGCGCTTGCTCCCAGGCGGGATTCGAGGTGCTGTGTGAAGGGCTGGCTTGAGCGTTGGCGAGGCAGAAGATCGCCGGAGGTGTCAGGTGGGCTCGCGATCCTAGCGCTCTTCCTGGCCCTGGGCGCTTGGACATGGGAGAGCTGGACCCCGCTCCTCATGAGTCGAGAGAACGCCTTCCTAATGGGCGCCGCCCGGTCGGACGAGGATCCAGAGCGAGTAGACCCCTGGGGGCGGCCAGTGGAGGTCTTGTCCAGGCGTGTCGCCTGCTGCGGTGAGGAGCCAGTCGTCCTCAGCAGTGGTCCGAACGGACGCTCGGAGTCGTGGGTCTCGCAGGGCTGGCTGGAAAACGTCGGAGGCGACGATCTCTTTCGCGACTCCTCCTCGCTGAACCTGCGGACTCCAAGCAGCTTCGCGTTTCGCTTCGGGAGTGTGTTCCTGGCCTGGGCCGGGCTCCTCACAGCTTGGTGGCTCTTGTGCACTCTGGTCCTGGCGCCAGCCCCAGACAAGGCGCTGGGGGGCGTGCTCCACGTCGGGCTGATGACCCTCGGTGCCCTGGGCCTCACCGCAGCGGGCGAGGAGCTCGTGGGCCGTGAGGTGATCTACAGCCTCAATCGCCTAGACCTCGGCGAGGCCGACCTCGTCCACCCTTCCCTCTACCTGGTGCCCTTCGTGGGCGCGGCCGTGGTGGCCGCTTGGAGGACGCTGGCCTTTCGCCGAGTCAGCGACTAGTGCTCGGGTGCAGGCTGGGGCGCGTCGGCGAGCGCCGAGTTCTTGAGGTCGACCCGGCTGACGTGGCGATCGCTGAGCTCGAGGACGCGGAGGGTGAAGGTGCCCTCCTCGATCTCGTCGTCGACCTTGGGCATGCGCTCGAGGCGAGCCAGGAACAGACCCGAGAGGGTGTTGGCGTCGACGTCTGGAGGGACGACGAGGCCCGCCGCGCGTTCGACGTCGCCGAGGGACGCGAGGCCGTTGGCCTCCCAGTGGCCGGGCCCGACCTCGACCAAGCCCATGTCGGGGGACTCCTCGTCGGTCTCGTCTTGGATCTCGCCCACGATCTCCTCGAGGAGGTCCTCGAGGGTCACGATCCCGAGGAAGGCGCCGTATTCGTCGACCACGAAGGCCATGTGGGCTCGCTGCCCGCGCATCAGCTCAAAGAGGTTCGGGATCCGCTGGGTGTCAGGGACGATCAGGGGCTTGCGGCAGAACTTGCGGAGGTCATTCCAGGGCTCCGTCTCACCAGCCAGGAGGGCGTGGTAGACGTCCCTGACCAAGACCAGCCCCATGAGTTTTCCGTCCTCGCTGGACGAAACCACGGGGAAGCGCGAGTGGGGCGCCTTGGAGATCACCGCCAGGTTCTCTGCAGGCGAGGCGTCGAGGTTTAGGGTCGCGACGCTGGTCCGGGGGATCATGACTCGACCGACCTGGCGCTGATCGAACTCGAACAGGTTCTTGAGCATGGTGGCCCGGTCGTTGGCGATCTCGCCGTGGGCTCGCGAGGTGTCGACCATGCCCTTGAGCTCTTCGTTGCTGTAGACCTCCTCGTGGCTGGCCTCCTTGATCCCCATCATGGCCAAGATCCCCTTGGCGGACTGGTTCAGGAGCCAGTTCAGGGGCCAAACCGCGACGTAGGCAATGTGCAGGGCGTAGGCCGAGAGGAGCGAGGTCGACTCCGGCTTGCGGATCGCGATCGTCTTGGGGACTTGCTCGCCGATCACGATATGGAGTGAGGAGAAGACCAGGAAACCCGAAGCGAAGGACGCGGGGTGCAGCATCTCCTTGGGCAGGCCGGCCTTGGTGAAGACGGGCTCCAGCAAGGCAGCCACGAAGGGCTCGCCGACCATTCCCAAGCCGAGGGAGGCCATGGTGATTCCGAGCTGGCAGGCGGCGAGGTAGGCCTCCAGGTTGTTCAAGATCCGCAGCGTCATGCGCGCGCTGCCGCCGCCGTCGGCGGCCAGGCTCTCGACCTTGATTCGGCTGACCTTCACGAGCGCGAACTCGGCGGCCACGAAGAATGCGTTGAGCACCAAGAGGACGACGATCGCGACGAAGTTGAAGGAGAGGCTCATGAGCTCGATTCCTTGCTTGAACGAAGGGAGGGAGCCTACCCGACGCGCAGGCGGGCAGCGTAGCCGCCGTCACCGCCGCCAGGCGTCGGGAGCCAGAGCTCCTCGTGCTCGAGCACCAGGTTCGGGTGCTCCTCCATGAGCTCCTTGACCTGATCGCTGCCCTCGTCGACCTCGATCGAGCAGAGCGAGTAGACCAGGCGCCCCCCCGGGCGGACCAAGGGGAGGGCGGCCCGCAGGAGCTCGGCCTGGGTCGAGTGGATCCGGCGCTGGGAGGAGGCGTCGTAGCGCCAGCGGGCCTCCGAGCGCCGCCTGAGGACGCCCGTGTTGGAGCAGGGGGCGTCGAGGAGGATCGCGTCGAAGGGCTCCTCGCTCGCGAAGTCCAGCGCGGCGTAGCGGGCGTCGTGGCGGCGGGTCTCGATCGACGTGATCCCCAGGCGCTCGGTGTTCTGCTCGATCTTGCGCAGGCGGTTGGGCTTGAGGTCGCAGGCCACGATCTGGGCCTTGTCCCCGCTGAGCTCGGCCAGGTGCGTGGCCTTGCCGCCGGGCGCCGCGCAGAGGTCGAGGATCCGCTCGCCGGCCTCGGGCGCCACCAGGGGTCCGACGCGCTGAGCCGTGAGGTCTTGGACGAGGAAGGTCCCCTCGCGCCAGGCGTCGGTGTGGCGGAACTTCCAGCGTCCCTCGTCGAGGCGCAGGGCCTGGGGGGCGCCCTCGACTCGAGTCGCCGTGATCTCGTCCTCGGCCAAGCGCGCCGCGAGGGCCCCAGCGTCGGTCTTGAGGCTGCAGGCCCGAACGAAGATCGGGGCCCCGTCGTTGGCCGCGCGGCAGAGCTCGGCCGCGACCTCCGCGCCCTGGGCCTGGACCCAAGCCTCCACGAGGGGGTCGGGCAGGCTGTAGAGGATCGCGAGGCGCGTGCTGGGGCGGCGTTGCTCGATCCCCAAGATCGGCTTGGCGAAGCGGAGGGCCTCGCTCCGGGAGAGGGGGAGGAGGTCGTCGCGGCGCTCGGCCTCCGGGGTCCACTCCACGCGCTCGACGATCGCCGCGTCGAGGGCGCCCAGGACGCGCTCGACGTGGGCGGCGACCTTCTTGCTTTCGCCCACGCGCTTGAGGTCGGCCAAGAGCTCGTCGAGGGACTCGGCGCTGAACAGGGCCCGAAAGGCCAGCAGCTCCAAGAGCCCTAGGACGCGGTCGCTCTTCCCCTTCAGCGCGCGCTTGGCGACGGACCCCAAGACAGCTCCGATCGTCCGCCGGTGACGGATCGCCCCGTGGGTCCAGGCCGTGACGCGCCGGAGATCGCCGCCGCGTCCCTGGCTCGAGAGCTGCTGGAGCTGGTGCTGGAGCGACTTCCCGCGCCGATCGCTGAGGATCTCGAGGGAGCGGCGGAGGAGGGGGGCGGAGGTCACGCCGGAGTGTAGGCCGAGCGCAGGCCGGCGCGAGGTCCAGGGTCAGGCAGGGTTGGGATCTGCCTCACCGAGGTCGCTCGCGGCGAGGGCGAGGCCCAGCGTCTCGAGGACTTGGCCCGAGAGGACGTCGTCGCGGTCTATGCAGGAAGCGAGGCTGAAGAGGGCCTCCGTGCGAAGCGCCAGAGGCGAGCGGGTATCGGCGAGGACCGCACAGAGCGCGCGAATGGCTGGGGGTCCGACAGAGCAGAGGGATTCGACCGCCGCCTCGCGTTCCGGGAGGTGGGGGCTGGCCGAGGCCGCCAGGACGCGCTTGAGGAGCACCCCTCCGCAAGCCTCTTCTCCAAGCTCGCCGGCTGCCCGGAGGGCCGCGCAGCGGACCTCCTCGTCGGGGTCGTCGAGGAGCCGGCCGACAGCCTCGGGGTCGCTCCAGTCTGAAGCGAACAAGGTCACAGCCTCCAGGGCGGCGCGCCTCTGCGCCGGGGCCTCGGCGCGGAGCAGGGCTCGAATCGAGTCGGTGGCCGCACGGGCCACCTCGGGACGCGTCCCTCAGTCGGGCGTCAAGTAGAGGTCGCTCAAAGCGTCGATCGCGTCGTCGGCCTGCTCGCTGACTGCGAGGCGCGAGAGGGCTTGGGTGAGGTGACTTCGCTCTTCGCTGCCGAGCTGGGGCAGCGGGCAGGTCTTGCCGGTCTCTAGGTCGTTGCTCATGCGCGTCAGGACGAGCAGGCGCGTGGCTCCTGTCCTCCAAATTGCTAAAGCTGAGAACGCGACCCAGATCTACTTGGGCGTCCTCATGAAGTCGACGTCTAGGAGCTCGGTTTCGTCCTCGTGGGTGAGCTCCATGGGGATCGTGAGGGGAAGCAGGACGAGGTCGAAGGCGAAGCTGAGGGGGAGGTCGAAGATGAACACGACCATGTTCGCGAGCTCGTTGGGGTTTGCCTTGTTGACGACTTCGTCCGTGGAGTAGGACAGGATCCTGCCTCAGACGCGGGTCCCGCCGAAGATCGCGGGCGGCTCGCCGAACACGAGCTGGGCCGAGGTGGCGCAGCCGCTCGAGAGGAGCGGGCACGAGAGGAGCGTCAGGAGCGCGAGGCTGCGGAGGAAGCTAGGCATTGGGGTCTTTCCTCGCGACGGGTGTCAGAGGGTCAGCCCTGTCACGGGCCAAGTCAAACTGAGACCAGGTGGGGCTAGAACACGCCCAAGTCGGTGCCCAAGAGGTGCGTCTCGCCTTCGTGGCTGAGCTCCATGGGGATCGTGAGCGGGAGGAGGGCCACGTCGGCGGCGAGCGAGAGGGGGAGGTCGACTATGAAGAGGAGTACGCTCGCCCCGCTGGGGTTGGCCTTGTTCACGACTTCGTCCGCGGAGTGGCTCAGGACAGTCCCCCAGATCCGCGTGCCTCCAAAGGCCGCCGGGGAGTCTCCAAAGGCGAGCTGCCCAGACGTGGCGCAGCCGCTCGAGAGGAGGGGAAAGGTGAGGAGGAGGGTCAGGGCGAGGGCGCGGAGGGTGCGTGGCATGGCTGGCCTTTCAGGCGTTGGGTTCGCCATGACGCACTGCACAACGCTGGCCGGAGGCTAAGTGCTTTCCTTCTCGTCGAGCTGGCGTAGGGACCGTCAGCTGCCCACCGCCTGCCAACCAAGAGACGATCGCCCAGGGCCGGATCTCGGCAGAGCGTGGGCTGCGACGACGCGTGCCTTCTCTTGCTAGCCTTCGGGACAGGCCTTCTTTTGCGGCCGAGAGCGAGCAGACGTGATCCCAGGTGTCCACCAGTTCCTGAACCTTGCGCTCCAGCTCTCGATTCCCGAGGCCTACGGGCCCACCATCCCTCCGCCTTCGATCCTGCCGAGCTGGGAGCAGGACGCCTGCAACCTGGTTGGGCAACTGGCTGACCCGCTGATTCCTGCCCCCAAGGTGTTCTTCGTCGGCGACTCGATCTCCTTCGGCTGGCCGTGGTGGGACCCAGTCAACCTGGTGCAGAAGCAGGGCAAGTGGGACACCCTCTTTCCAGGCCTAGGCGGGTGGACTGCCTTCGATCTAGCGATCGGCGGAAGCCTATCGATCAATTGTCAGTATCAACTCAACCTGATCGCAGCCAACTCGGCGGCACTGGCCAAGCTCCGGCAAGTCGAATTCGCCGTCGTCGAGGTCGGGACCAATGACGTCCAGGCCAAGGTCAGCAACGACGTCATTGCCGTGCGCACCATGATCCTCGTTTCGACCCTGCTCAACCTCCACCCAAGCCTCAAGGTCTTGCTCTACGGGATCTTCCCCCGGACAGGCGAGGTGGGTGGAGAGTCAGCGGCCGACGCGAACGTCCGGATCTCGGCGATCAACAGGGACGTCAGCCGGATACCAGGCCTGGAGACCGCCTCCCTCCGCTACAGGGACTTGTTCTCAGAGCTCGACGACCCCGACCTCTTCCGCGACGGAATCCACCCCAATGACGAGGGCTACAAGGTGTGGGCTGGCTCGATAGCTGAGAGCCTCCTCCAGCCCTGGTGATCCGCAGGATCCTTGACCTGCCCCTAGGATCCACCTTCAGGAGGCCCCATGGCAGACATTGGCTACACGAGCACGACTCCGATCCTGTGCGTGAACGACCTCGCCGCGAGCCTGGTCCACTACCGGGACGTGCTCGGGTTTCGGATCAACTGGCAGTGGTCCGAGGCCCAAGCCTTCGACGAGAACGCTGCGCCGACCTTCGCGTGCGTCGGGAGGGGCGAGGTCGGGATCTACCTCTGCCAGCAGGACCAGGGCCAGCCTGGGACTTGGCTCTTCCTTCGCCTCGCGTCACTGGAGGACCTCTCCGCGGTTCACGACGAGTTCGAGGCCGCCGGAGCCGAGATCCTCGAGCCGCCGACGGATCGCCCCTGGGGCATGCGCGAAATGCACGTCGCAGACCCAGACGGCAACACCTTCCGGATCGGCGCGGCCCTCGGGGCCCCTTGCTAGGCTTCCCCTCCTCCCCTAGACGCTGCGAGCCCCTCATGTCTCCACTCCGCCTCCTCGGCGCCGGTCTCTTGGTCCTAGCCGCGGGCGTCGCGAGCGGCGCGCCCCGGCCCCTCCTGCCTAAGCGCCGGGACGTGGCCCCGGTCGGCAGCGGAGCCTTCTCGCCGCCGATCCTGCTTCGGGAGCGGGCCAGCTTCGGCGCCGCGCGCCTCGGCGACTGGCTCTATGTCTACTCGGGACACGCTGGGCCGACCCACAAGCACTCCCTCGACAACCTCAACCAGACCTTCGTGCGCCACTCGCTGAGCGGCGGAGCCAGCGAGCTCCTCCCCATGGGGGAGCCGGTTCAGAGCGTGCTGCTCCTGGCCTACGGCGAGAGCTTGATCCGGGTCGGCGGCATGACCGCGCGCAACCGCGCGGGTCAAGAGGAGGACCTCCACTCGATCAAGACCGTGGCGCGCTACGACCCGGCCGCGAGGAAGTGGACCGCGCTCCCAGCGCTCCCCGAGGCTCGCTCGAGCCACGGCGCAGCGATCCTGGGCGACACGCTCTACGTCCTCGGCGGCTGGTCATTGGCCGGCGATATCGACACCTGGCCCAAGACGGGCTGGCAGCTCGACCTGAGCGCCGAGGCCCCGGCCTGGAAGGCCTGGGAGGGCGCGCCCTTCAGCCCGCGCCGCGCGGTGGCCATGGTCGCGGTCGCGGATCGCCTCGTCCTCATGGGCGGCATGCTCTCGGAGGGGAACTTCAGCAAGGAGGTCCACGTCTTCGAGCCCAAGACCCAGCGCTGGAGCAAGGGGCCGGACCTGCCCTTCTTCGGCTTCGGCATGGCGGCCCAAGGCAAGGGCCACGACCTCTATACGTCAGGCCTGGACTCCCCCCTCTACCGCATGTCCTTCGCGGGGGGCGAGCTGGAGTGGGAGCAGGTGACCTCGCTCATGTTCCCCCGCTACTTCCACGAGCTGATCGACCTCGGCGGGGACCGGCTCTTGGCCGTGGGCGGCGTGACGCGCCCCCTCAAGAGCCCGGGCAACGTCCACCTCCGCACGACGGAGGTCCTCACGACCTCGCCCAAGGCCGAGCCGGTGTTCACGACCTGGACGATCCCCGCGCCGGGCCGCGCCAAGAACCGCCAGGCCGCGTTCCTCTTCTTCGACGACCTCTGGGTCTTCGGCGGCAACGACAGCGTGGCTCAGCACGACTTCGGCCCCGAGCACTTCCTCAGCGAGGGCTTCCGCCTTCGCTTGGGCACCCAGCGCTTCCTCCGCCTCGAGGACTTCCCGCGCAAGCGTCAGTCCTGCCGGACCCTTGTCCGGGGAGGCGTCGGGAGCGAGCCCTTCCGCGGCCTGAGCGTGGGCGGCTTTGGCCACACCGGCCAGAACACGGCCTCCTTCGCCGAGGCCTTCGTGTTCGACTTTCGGGCCAAGACCTGGAAGGTCAGCCCCCACGTGCTCCCCAAGCCGCGGACCCAGTTCGGCCTGACCGAGCACGAGGGCGCGCTCTACGCCTTCGGCGGCCTGGACTACGACTCGACGCGCCCGCGCAAGGAGGCCTTCTCCTTCCCGACCCAGCTCCTCAAGGCCGAGGCCGGAGCCTTCGAGCCCACCGGCGTCGAGCTGCCCCAGCCGCGCCGGGCCTTCGGGGGCGCGCTCCTGGGCGGCAACTACTACCTCGTGGGCGGAATGAAGCAGGGCTTCAAGCTCCTCGAGGACGTGGACGTCTACGACTTCGAGGCCAAGACCTGGAGCAAGGTCCCTGCGCCGCGTGACCCTCGGATCGCGCCGCACCTGATCGCGCTCGGAGGCAAGCTCTACCTGATCGGCGGGACGACGCCCCGCGGCGGCGAGGCCTTCGTGCCCAACCAGCGCGTCGAGGTCTTCGATCCCCAGTCGGGGGCCTGGTCGACCCTGGTCGAGGAGCTCCCCGTCTCCGTGCGACACATGCAGTTCTTCCCCTGGCGAGACCGGATCCTCTGCTACACGGCGCAGCACGCGGGGAGCCCCACGATCCGACTCCTGGTGATCGAGCCCTAAGCCCGACTCGCCGTGGCAAGGAGGGTCGCTTCGCCCCTCGGTCTCGTCCCGGGGAACCCGGCGCCCCTGGGTCGCGAAGCAGAGACGCCTGGAGGCGCCTCCTCACGCTCTCTGCGAAACCTCCGTGTCCTCGGTGTCTCTGCGGTTAAGAGCGCAACCAGCCCGCACCCCCTTCAGCGAGAGGCTCAACCAACACAAAGCGCCCCTCGGCCGAAGCCGAAGGGCGCTCGAGCGGTCGGCACCGGGTTAGCGACCGAGGGGACGGATCGTGACCCGAATCAAGCGATCGGCGGCGGGGGCCACGAAGAGCGCGTCGGCGTAGGGCCGGACGCTTCCGTCCCCTGAGGACTGACCAGTGTTGGGGCCGGCCTGAGCGGGGGGCTGGTTGGGGCCAGCGGCGCCGGTCTCGTTGGCCTCGGTGCCAGCGTCCCAGGCGCTGAGGGCCTGGTCGAGGTCGGTCTGGATCGCCACCGGTGAGCGGGGCTGGCCTTGAGCGTCGAGGAGGGCCACGCCGCGCTCGCCCAGGGCCAGGAAGGCGTCGTTGCTGGGGACGACCATGGTGGCCAGGTTCAGGTAGCGCTGAGCGGCGGTGGCTGTGACCTCGAAGCGATAGCGCTGGCCAGCCGCGATTGGGCCCGGGGCGCCCGCCCCGAGGGGTGTGTTGGCGGCGCCGGCGTTGGCGCCTTGAGCGGCGACGAGGGTCGCGGGGCTCCCGTCCTCGGCGAGCTCCTCCAGGCCGGGGCTCGCGGGGCGTCCCGCCTCGAAGAGCCCGGTCTGGCCGTCAGCGAGGCTCCAGGCCACCGGCGTCAGGACAGCGGCGTAGTTCGTCTGGTCGCTGGTGTTGAGGACCTCGATCTGGAAGCGCGCCCCGCCGAGGGGGGTCACGAAGACCCGAGCCAGGCCGCCGCCGCGGGGGCCGCTGAGGTCGTTGCTCGTGTCGAGGGCGCGGCGGACCGTGTCGTCAGCGTCGAGGGGACCGGTGTTGCCCGCGCCTTGGCGCATGGGCTGGAAGGAGCCCGCACCAGGGACCTGGTTGGCCTCGGTGCCCGCGTCCCAGATCGCCAGGGTCTGGCGGAGCTCGGCCTCGAGCTCGGCGGCGGGGCGGAGCGCGCCGGCGGCGTCGCGGAGGGACAGTCCGGCCGAGGGGAGGGCCAGGAACCAGTCGTTGGACTCGACGAGCATGGCGGCCAGGCTGAGGCGCTCAGCGCCGTTCGTGTCGAGGCGGAGCTCGAAGGTCTCGCCAGGCATGGCTGGGCCGGGGCCCGCGTTGGGGCGCTGGGTGGTCGCGGTCTGGGCGGCGGCCATGCCGACCTGGGGGTCAGCGCCGACGGCGGCCACGAGGTTCGCGGGGCTCCCGTCCTCGGCCAGGGTCTCGAGGCCGAGGGGGGCGGGGGCGCCCTCTTGGAAGAGCTGATAGCCGTCGCGGTGGAGGGCGTAGAAGACCGGCGCGATCGGGGTCGAGAAGCCAGCCTCAGCGCTCCGGTTGCGCAGCGAGATCACCAGCTCGCCGGCGCTCTCGCGCACGCTGACCTCGACCAGGCGCTCGGCGCGCGGCAGGAGGCGGGTCCCGGCGTCAAAGGGCGTCACGACCGCCTCGGCGGGGCCGGTGTTGGGGCCGGCTTGGCGGCCTGGCTGGTGGCGCCCGGCGCCGAGGGCCTCGTTGGCCTCGGTGCCCGCGTCGTAGAGGCCGGGCGTCAGGGCGCGGCTCGGGAGGGGCTGGCCTTGGGCGTCGAAGAGCTCCAGGCCCTGCTCGGGGAGGGCGAAGAAGGCGTCGTTGCTGGCCACGAGCATGGTCGCCAGCGAGAGGCGCGGGCGTGTGCTGCGGGAGGCTTGGACCTGGAACACTTGGCGCCCGCCGGGGATCGTGGGGCCGGTCTGTCCCGTGGCGACGACCCCGGGGGCCAGGTCGAGGGCGCTCAGGAGCGCGCTCGGGTCACCGTCCTCGGCCAGGGTCTCGAGGCCAGCGCTGGCGGGGGCCCCGCCCCAGAAGGCCTGGGTCGCGTCGTCGTGGAGGGCCCAGCCGGCCGGCGCCAGGGGGCTCGCCAGGCTCGTGTCTCCCGAGAGGTTCTCGATCACGACCTCGAAGCTGACCATGTCGCTCTGAACCGGAGCGCTGCTGCTGGCGACAGGTGCTGCGGTCACAGCCCCACGGTTTCGGCCGCTCTCGTTGCAGCCGGCGAAGAAGAGGCTCGCAACAAGGGGTGTCAGGAGGCAGAGCAGGGTCCGGTTCATATCAGGTTCCTTCCTAGGGACGTACCGCTGGCCCTCTTCCACCAAAGGGGGTCAGCTCAGCCGGCGCGAACGAAACGGTCAAATGCGTCGCGCCCGGCTGACGGAAGGCAGTAGGCGGCCGGGTCACTTCAGTTACGAAAGCGAGTCACATTTTCCTAAACCCTTTCTGGTCAGGGGTCGGCCGGACCCGTCGAGCGCGCGCGGCTGGCGCGTAAAAGAGATGCTTGTGGCTCTTGAAGCTGGGCCGAGCGGCCTCTGCAGCACGCCGCAGGCACAGATTTGGAACGCGAGGGGTGAGACCAAACGGGCTCGTGTCGAAACCGGTTCGGCCAGCGGGCTCCGTCTCAAGAGGGTCGCGTCGGGGCCTCGCGGCGACCCAGTTACGCCTCATTTCGCGCGAAGGGGGCCTAGGGCTGGCGGGCGAAGCGCTCGGCGAGCTGCTTCGCGAAGCGGAGGATCGTCTCGCGATCGCCCTCCGAGAGGTGCCCCAGGCGGCCGACCAGGATCGCGTGGGTGCTCTCGTCAGCCAGGGCCCGAAAACGGTCCTCGCGGGACAGTCGGGCGGCGTGGTCAGCGACGAGTTCGCGGGCCTGGGCCAGCTCGAGCTCGAGCTTCTGGCGGTTGAGGTCGGCGATCACCTCGAGGTGCTCGAGGGCCAGGAGAATGATCCCTTCGCGGCCCTCGAGGGAGGGGTCGACGTCGCGCGGGACGCCGAGGTCGCACACGATCATGGGGGCCCGCCCCTGGCGCGCCTCCATGGCGGGTTCGAGGGCGTGGGGAGGGATCACGGGCTCGGGGGCCGAGGTCGCCGTGAACAGGAGGTCGATCTCGGCGGGCGGGTTCGCCTGAAACTCGTCCAGAGAGGACGCGCGCCCGCCGAACTCGGCGGCGAGGGCCTCGGCCCCAGCTCGGGTCCGGTTGACGAAGAGGCGGTCTCCCTCGTAGCGACCCAGGGCGCCGGCGACCTCGTGGATCATGTCGCCGCTCCCGACGAGGACGCTCGAGGGCGGCCCGCTGGGTCCGAAGTGACGTTGGATCTTCTGGACCGCCAGGGTCGCGACCGAGACGGGCTTGCTCCCGAGGCCGGTCTCGGCGTGAACGCGGCGGGCGCAGAGGACCGCGCGCTCGAAGAGGCGCTTGAGTCCAGCTCCGTCGAGCTGCTCCTCGTTGGCCTGGAGGGCGGCGCGCTTGACCTGGCGGATAATGTCGGTCTCGCCGGCCACGAGGCTGTCGAGGGAGCTGGTGACGGCGAAGAGGTGCTCGACGGCGGCGGCCCCAGACTTGACCGTGAACCAGTCGGGCGCGGCGGGGGTTCCGCGGAGGTTGAAGAACCCGGCGGCGCGTTGGCGGAGGTCCTCGGCCTTGGGGAGCTTGGGAGCGGCCAGGTAGCACTCGACCCGGTTGCAGGTCGAGAGGTAAACCAACTCCTCACCGGCGAGCGCCTGGCGCAGCAGCGCCCGCGCGTCTGCCTGGTCGGGGCCGAGGGTCAGGCGTCCGAGCTCTTCGAACCCGACCTGACGGAAGCTCGTGCCGACCAGCGCGATCTGCAGCCGATCTATGGAACTCACAGGAGGAAGGCTACCGAAAGGTGGGTCTGCTCGCACTTGGCAACGTCGCTGGTGTGCTTCGTTTGGCGGGTTGTGGCTCCTGGTTTCAGCCCCAAGGACTCGCTGACGACGGGGGCGCGCCGAGATTGATCCGGCGGAGTGGCCAACCGGGCCCTCGGCCCGCCGGCCGCACGCGGGGCTGGCCGGGGCGGACCAATGGTCCGCTCCGGCCGTCTCGCGGGTCGCCTGAAACGTATGGTTCTCCGGGAGCCAGCCGGCGCCTGGGCCTCGCCGGAGCCGGTCGACAGCACTCATGGGAGCCGGCGAGGGGGGCTCCCGTCCGGCGTCCGTACGTAGCCCCAGCGGGGCTCGGCCCCGCTCAGGTTGGTGCGCTGCGTTTGAGTCAGGAGGGGACGACGCGCGCCTTGTGTCGCACGACGACCTGGTAGGTCCCCTGCGGGAAGACGGTCGTCTTGTCGACTCGCCAGCGGAGGAAGGCGTCGTAGACCGCGCGGCGCCAGAGCTTGAGCTCGAGGCGCTTCTCCTTGGTGGCGTTGGTCAGCGCCGGGATCAGGCCGAAGCTCGGGCCGCAGCGGGCACCCTCGGGAGCGGAGAAGGGATCCCGGAGCTTGGCAGACTCGCGTCCGCTGTAACGACCCTCGCGAGCGTGGAGATCTGCCAGGTAAGCGTCGAGGGCAGTCTGGAAGAGGCGGCGATAACGCTCCTCGTCCTCGAAGAAAGGCGGAACCTGGACTTGGAGCGTCGACTCGCTGCCCAGAGCAGAACCCTCGCTCCCCCGACCGAAGAGGCCGCGGGGGGGAGGCGTAACCCGAAGGGCCTTGCCCACGTGGCTGGGCAGACTGATCACCCCCGGCCAACGGTCCGGCGTCCTCACCACCCAAGCCTCGACCGGGTTCGCGACCACATAGACCAGGTGCTGAAGGAGCTCCTCGGGAGTCTCGAGGTCCCAGTGCGTGTAGGGCTTGGACTCCCAGAGCCGACCCTGACGACCCAGCTGCTTGTTGATCACCCGCGTCAACATGGCGTCGAGCTGCTCCATGAACTTGGGGAGTCGCCCGCGGGTGTCGGTCAGGACCAGATGGAAGTGGTTGCCCATGAGCACGAAGGCGTGGAGCTGGATCCCACACTTCTTGGCGTAGGAGCCTAGGAGGAAGCGGATCGTCCGGTTCAGACGCGAGCTGGGACGAAGGAAGAATCGGCGCTCAGAACACCGGCGCACGACAGCAACTGTGCTGCCCTTGAGGACACGACGAGCGAAAGACATGAATCACCTGGAGGGCTAGGCATCCTGAGGTGAGTGGGTTGTAGCTGACCCGCTGCGGGTTCGCAATGTGTTCGGCTGGCCTGGCCGGCCTGGATCGGAGCTAGGCTGCGGCCTGCGCCAGCGCGCAGGAGATCCTGATCATGTGCGTCCCGGATGGTCGGCCCGAGTCCAAGGGACCCGGTCACGGTCCTCGTGCACGGGTTCAGGGATCTCCACTCTGGGATCTGCGATAGGGTGTCCCTGCGCGCACCAAGGAGCCTCCGTGCCGAGAGCCACCGCCGCAGCCTCTCCCCGGCGGAGAGGGCTCGGGGCCTCACTTTTCGTCTCGCTCTCGCTCGCGGCCGGCTTGGCCGTCGCGTCTGGCAGTGTCGCTCGGGGACAGGTCGTGCCGCCTGCGCCGCGTCCGAGCTCGGCCAAGGTCCAGGGTCTCGCCGAGGCGCCGGACGCCTTGCGGGCGCTGGAGGGCTATCGCGCGCGAGCCAAGCTCAACGCCGACGACGCGCTGGCCTGCGACCTCGCGATCGCGCAGGCCTACTGGGCGGGAGGGCGTCGCAGCGAGGCCTTGAGCCGCTGGCGAACGCTCTTGGCGGAGGGCGTGGACACCTCGAGCGAACTCCTGGCGGCGGAGGGCGCGACTCTCCGGGCCGGGCTCTTGGTGCGGCCGCGAGAGGGTCAGGCCCTGCGCTTGGTGCTCCGGGGCAGCGGCACCGGCGCCGTGCGCGTCGGGCTCTATCGCGTCGACCCAGTCCGCTTGCAGCGAGCCCTGGCGGGTTCGAGGGGCCTCCTGGCTCTCTTGCGAGCGCCGCCTGCCAACGCGCTGCAGCGGGTTGGGGCTTGGTCCTCGCCGGGCCCGAGCGAGGGGAATCCGCAGATCAGCGTCTCTCCGAAACCCCTCGCGCGGGGGGTCTACTTGCTGGTCCTCGAGGCCCGCGGGGTCCGGGCTCCGCTCCCGATCCTGGTCCCGAGCGCGGCGACCTTGGTCCGGCGGGGCGCCGGCGAGGGCGTGCTGTGGGCCGTCGAGCGCCAAGCGCCGCGGGCCGGAGAGGTGATCACGGGCCTCGAGTTCGTGGCCCTGGACGCGGCCGGGCGTCCCCAGGGGACACTGGGGGCGACGGGAAGCAAAGGGTCCGAGCGAGGCTTGCTGCGTTACCAGAGCGAGGCGCCCTGGGCTCTGGCCTGGCGTGGGCCGAGCCCAGGGGCTGGCGGCGAGGGAGGCTTGGTCTTGGTCCGCCTCCTCCAATCCCGGCCTCCGGCGGCGCTCAGCCTAGACGCCTGGCGCAGCGCAGCGCGCCTGCAGGCCGAGGAGCCCTTCGTGGCCTGGGCGCTGGAGCGCGACCCGCGGAGGCCCTGGGAGTTGCGGACGCCCAGCGGTCGGACCTGGGTCGAGCGGACCGGCAACCGCGCTGATTTCGACCTCAGCCTGCCGGCCTGGGCTCCCGTGGGGACCTGGAGCGTTCACCGCGGCGGGGCCCAAGCGCCCCTCGCGCTCGAGGCGCCCGAGACCCCAGGGGTGAGCCTTCGCGCGGCGGTCTCACGGGGGGCCACAGCCTGGCACCTGAGCCTGGAGGGGAGCGTGGCGGGTGGGTATCCGCTGACAGAGGTCGAGGTCTCCTGGCGAGCGCGCTTGCTCTCCGCCGATCCGGTCTGGAGCCCCAGCGGCGTGCGCCCCTTGGCGCCGCACGCGGCGCGGCTGCGGGCGGGCTCTGAGCAGGCTCTTGGGAGCGCGCGGGTCCGCCTCGACGCCAAAGGTCAAGCGAGCGTGACCCTCCCGCGGCCCAAGGGCGAGTGGGGGATCCTCCTCGTCGAGGCAAGCTTGAGCGGGCCTCTCAGAGCCCGGGCTCGGGCCAGCGAGGTCGAGGGCCCAGCCGAGGCTGTGGCTGTGATCCCGGCTCAGCGCTTGGCTCCCAGCCGCTCGCCGATCCCGCTCGAGCTCCGCTGGATCGACCGCGAGGGCCGCGGTCGGCCCCGGGCCGAGTTCGCCGTGGCCCTCGAGGCGGGGGAGCTCTCGGCTCAGCGGGAGGTTCGGGCCGACGAGAAGGGTCGCGGGAGGACCTCTTTCTCGCTCGACCACCAGGGTCCGATCTGGATCGCGGCGGGCAAGCGGGGAGGCGGTGAGCCGCGCGACCGGATTCAGGTCTGGCTGGAGGACCTGGAGCGGCTAGCGCCGGCGCCGGCTGCTCCTCCGAGCGGGATCCAGCTCCTGCGCGCTGCCGCGCGACCGGGTCACGAGGAGCGGGTGCTGGCGCGCTTCCCGCAGGGGTCGGGGGAGGTCTTGCGGACTCGGGAGGGGGCGTCCCTCGAGACCGCAGAGGTCTTGCGTCTGCGCCGGAGGCAGCTGGCCTGGAACCCGAGTCGGGCAGCTGAGCGCCTGGTGCTCCACCACTTCGGCCGCGAGGGGGAGTGGGCTCAGCACGCAGAGCCTTGGCGGCCAGACCCAGAGCCGTTGCGGGTCCTGGCCGAGGCCGGGGGGGTCGCGGTGATCGGGAGCCCTCTCGTGATTCACGGGGAGATCTACAGCGGGCGGGAGCCGCGGGAGGCCCTCTGTTCGCTGGAGCTCTTCTCCGAGGGCGAGGCGCGCTGGCGAGACCGCCTCGGCGAGGCTCCCGTGGGTGGCCGCGCGCGATCCAGCTTGGGCGTCGAGGGGCTGGCGGACCCACCGCTGGCTGTCGCGCGCGCCAGCGTGGGCCCCGTTGGCTCGGCTCTGCCGGCTCCGCGTCGGGTCTACGCTCGGGGCGGACTGCGGGCTCGCGAGGGGCTGTTCGAGGCAGAGATTCCGACCGAGGGCTTGGAGCCCGGCGTGTATTGGGCCCGGCTCGAGGCGCGTCGAGAGGGTCCCGAGACAGGGCCCGGCGAGGTCGGTGTGACCTGGGCCCGCTGCGAGGTTCAGGCTCCTTGGGGGCTGCGGCTGCACGCTCCCTTGCACGCGGTCGTGGGCGACGAGGGCGAGTTCGTCTTGGAGCTCGCGGCCGAAGCTCCAGCTCCGACGCGCCTCCGCTGGGAGGCGCCGGGCCTGGCCTTGGGGGAGCCGCGCTGCACGGGGGTCGCGCCTCGCCTCGGGGTCGACCCCGGCGGCAACGCCCTCGCCCTGACCGCTGTCCCGAAGGGACGCATTGCGTTCAGCTTCAAGGCCCTCAAGCCAGGCGCGCAGGTCTTGCGTTTCCGCCTCCAGGGAGCGGGGGGGGACTTGGTGGAGGTTCGGGCGACGCTGGAGGTTCGCCCGCGGGGGCTGTGGTGGTGGGAGCGCCAGAGCGGCTTCGTGCCGAGCAAGGGGCGTCGGACCCTCAAGCTCGCCATGCCTCGCGGGGTGGTCCCGGTCACGGCGCGCCTGGAGGCGGCGCTCGATCCGGACCTCCTGACCGCGCTCTTGGCTGGACTGGGCGAGCTCGAGGCGCAGCCCGGGGGGCTCAGGGCGCCGCTGGAGGCTTGCTTGGTCAGGTTGGCGCTTCCGGAGATCACGCTCAAGCGACGGCTGAAGGCGCGGATTCCCGCCGCGCCTTGGCGCTTGGGCGACCTCTTGCGGCGGGCGGCGGCCTTGGGGTCTTGGGAGGGGCCGGGCTCCTCGCTGGCGGTGGCGCTCCAGCGCCTGCGGGCGGGTGGGGCTCCGGTCCCGCGCTCTCTGATCCGCGGCGCGCTGCGGGGCTTGGATCCGGCTGACCCTCGGGCTGCCTTCGCGCTCCGTCTGGGCGGGCGTCCGAGCGCATTCCCCGTCAGCGCGAGCGGGATCCTCTATCGGGCCTTGGCGATCGTCGAGACGGGGGGGGCCCTCGCCGACGAAGCCCTGGCGGAGGTCCTAGCGGCAGAGCCTTCTCTGGAGGACCCCCTCGAGCGGGCAGAGCTCTTGGCGCTCTTGGTTCGCTTGAACGTGGCGGCGCCGCTTCAGCGGAGGCTCTTGCGGGAGGCGCTGGAGGCTCGCAGCGGTCCGGCCTGGGAGGACCCAGCTCAGGCGGGCGCGGTCCTGCGGGCTCTCGCGGTCCTGGCCTTGCGGCCGCCGGCCAACGCCGGGGCGGCGGCCAAGCACCTCGAGTTTCCGGCGGTTGGGGTCGAGCTGCGCTGGGAGGGGAAGCCTCTCCTCAAGACCTGGTCGGGGGCGGGTCTCGAGCGCTGGGCGGGCTTCGTCCGTCACGAGGCGCGTCGTCTCTCGCCTGGGGCGCGGATCTCAATGCGAACGCGCGAGACTCGGGAGGAGGTTCCCTACGCGATTCGGGCCGGCGGGATCGTGGCCGAGGAGGCTCCGGCGCCGAGGGCCAAGGGGATCACTGTCGAGCGGAGCCTCAGCGCTCAGCGACTCGGGCTAGGGCAGCGGCTGCAGTTGACCGTCGTGCTCTCTGAGCTCGCGCCGGGGACGCGGCTCGAGCTTCCTCTTCCGGGAGGGTGCCGCCTGGCCGAGGCGCGTCCCGACGTGACTTTGCGCTCAGGCGTGTTGCACCTCGAGCCAAGCTCCAAGCGCGTCGTGGTGGATCTCGTGACGCGTCACCCCGGCAGGTATCGGGTCTTGCCGGCTCGGGCCCGGTCGCGCGACGGTCGCTGGGGCACGAGCGCCGAGGCTGAGCTTCGAATCGAGCGCTAGCCAGTCGTGTTTCATGATTGGGCAAATCTTGCCCATCGCGCGAGACGAATGCGAAACGGATGGCCCCAAGCCTCGCGTGTGGGCCCTGGCACCCTCTTCGCATACGTCCTTGAATGACTCAGCCCGCACCCGTCTTCCGCCACGGTCTCTATCTCTTGAGCCGCCGTGTGATTTGGCAGCTCTTTCTCCTCCTGCCAGATCGCTGGGCGGTGCAGATTTTTCAATACGTGATCGGGATCACCCTGATCGCGCTCGAGGGGAGGGTGGAGGTGCATGGGGGGGTGCTCATGAGCAACCACCTGCACCTCTTGATCTACGACCCAAAGGCTGAGCGGACGGACTTCCTCAACCGATGCTACAGCGTGCTCTCGCGCGCCATGAATCGACTTCGGGGTCGCAAGGGTCGGCTCTTCGATCTCCCGAGCCAAAAAGACAAGGCTCCGATCTTGGACGCAGACTCTGCCTTGCGGTCCTTGGTGTATGCGATCTGCAACCCGGTCAAGGCGGGTCTCGTCGAGTGGCCGCACGAGTGGCCGGGCAGTCTGGGTGACTGGCGTCAGATCTTGACGGTGCCTATCAGCGTCACCAAGCCGCTCCAATTCTTCGACCAGAGTCCTTCTTCCGAGGGCGGGAAGCCCCAAGAGGTCCTCTACTACCTGACCAAGCTGCCTTGCTTCGAGGACGAGGACGACGCTGTTTACGAGGCGCTGGTTCGCGAGGCCGTGAGGGCGGAGTGCGAGCGAATCCACGCTGAGCGGGACGCTCCTGTCTTGGGCGTCGAGGCAGCGCTCTCGCTCCCGGTGGACACTCGGGCGGCCAAGCCCGACCTCGAGATCGGCCGCGACACGAGCCGCCGCTTTCGTTGCGACCCGAACCGAGTCCAGGAGTTCCTCCAGATCTGGGTCGAGTGGGTCGTGGTCTACGTCAAGGCGCGAGAGCGCTGGTCTCGCGGAGAGCGGGTCGGCGTCGAATTCCCTCCCGGGACGGACAACTACCGTCGGCTGGAGAAGGCGCCGACGGCGGAGCTCGACCCAGACTCCCCCTTCGCCTGGCTCTTCCCTCCCTAGTCGACCCGCTTCCCCTCTTCCTGACCAGCCCGGCCCCCCACGGGTGGCCTGGGCGCCTCTATGTACGGACCCCCGGACGCGCGGCGAAAAAGGTCGGTAAGGTCGGGCAATTCGGACCCCTGAGTGGGTTGCCCCAAAGGGTGTCGCCTGGCGACAGTCGGAGCAGGCGTGGCCTCCCCTCCAGACCGAGGGTCGGAGCAGGCGTGGCCTCCCCTCCAGACCGAGGGTTAGGGGGGGAGGCCCATTCGGCCGAATGGAGACCGTTTAGGGCCTGTAGGTGATTTCGACCTGGTCGAAGCCGAAGTAGAGCTCGCCGAAGTCGTGGCGGTGGTTGTGACCGCGCTCGCGGACTTCGACGGTTCGATAGCCGCTGAGGATCTGGAAGCGGGCCTCTGCGCCAGGGGCGGCCTCGCCGATCTCACCGCCGTCGACGTAGACGTGGAGGGTGTTCTGGCTGCGGTTGTCGACGATGAGGTCGGCGCTGGTCTGGCTCGTGGGCCCGAGCTGGCGACCCGACTTGTGGTTGCAGCCGAGGGTGGTCAAGCCAAGGCCTGCGATCACGGCTCCTCCGGTGAGGAGCTTGAGGAAAGAGCGTCTGTTCATGGATTCCTGGCCCTTGGAGGGCTTCGCGGTGCTGCTCCGGTAGACGCAAGGTCGCCCTGCGCATTCACGAGTGAGAGCAGCCCGCAGAGAGTGGTTTCTCCCTCAATCCGAGTCCGGAGGCGAAGGGCGCTGGCGAGTGCGATAGCGTGCCCTCATGAGCAGAATGGACCGTGTCGCCTTGGGGGCCTTGATTTGCCTCTACCCCCTCTTCTTGCTGATTCCGATCGCGATTCGAACCGCAGATCCGCATTTTGCCGTCCAGGGGAACTTCCGCCAAAAGAGCGGCGGTTTCGACCAGATCGATCCCTGGGGCCGGCCGATCGTGGCGAAAGAGCTCTCAGAGGTCGTGCCCGCAGGGACCAAGGTCGTGCTCACCCCGACGCACTACGCGTACGAGGTCTACTCCCTGGGACCAGACGGCGTCGACGCGGGGGGCGCAGGCGACGACGTGCTCCTCGTCGGAAAGGGCAAGCCCCTCTACAGCTCCCAGCAGTTTGCTAGAGCTCGCCTCCTGGCCTACATCGTCCCGACCTGCCTGATCTGGTTTCCGATCTTGTTCCTCCTGCCTTCATACCTCTGGGGCCGCTTCGTCCTAAGGAGCCGAACCCCAATCGCGCTGGGCCTGCTCGTGGCTGGCTCCGCCGGAGCGGCAGCGAGCGTCGCGATCCCCATGACCGACGTCTACTTGGAGGCCATTCCTCAAAGCAGCGTCCTCAACCCCAGGCTGAGCTTGGGCCTGGCGGTCGCCGTCTTCGCCTTGGGGCCCGGAGCCGTCGCGCACTTCTTCCACCGAGAAGGAGGGCCTGGCTGGCGCGAGGAAGAACCTGAGGAGGAGGAACCCGCACTAAGAGCCGAAGGCCAGTGAGATAGCGGCAGCTCAGCCCTGACTGAGGAAGAGGAAGCCGAGCCCCGCCAAGAGCGCGCCCACGATCAGGAGGACCACGAAGATCCCCCCTCCTGAACTGCCTCGGCGCGCTCTGCGAGCGGCGCCGCCTCGGGGGAGGGTGTGGTGACCGCTCGAGGAAGCTCGCCGGCGTCGCCTGCGCTTGGGCGAGCGGCGGACGGGGGCCTCGGCGGCCTGGTAGAGGCCGGCCGCGAACTCTGCGCCCGTCTGGGGTCGGTGGTTGGGGTCCTTCTCTAGGGCCTGCTCGACAAAGGCGATCAAGGGCTCGGGGACATTGGCCTGGGCCAGGGGGCTTGTGTCCAGGGGGGACTTGACTTGGCGCTCGAGGAGGAGGCGGGGCTCCGGCGCGTTGAAGGGCCAGCGGTTGCAGAGGAGCTCGAAGAGGAGCACCCCCAGGGAGTAGAGGTCCGAGCGGCCGTCCAGAGGTCGCGAGAGGGCAGCCTCTGGCGACATGTAGGCCGGAGTTCCCAGGACCGTGGCCTGATCGCGCTGGCCCGCGCTGAGGGCGATCCCGAAGTCGACCAAGGTCGGCCTGCCCTCGCGGTCGAAGAGGACGTTCTCGGGCTTGAGGTCGCGGTGAACTTGACCCGCGGCGTGGACGACCTCGAGACCCTCGGCCAGGTGGGCCGCCCACTCCACCGCCTCCTCCAGGTCGGGGCTCCCCTCCTCGCGGAGGTGGGACCTGAGCGAAGGGCCAGGGAGGCGCTCTAGGATTAGGTAGGGCAGGTCGCCCTCACTCCCAGCGTCTAGGACCCGCACGACAGCAGGGTGGTGGACCTTAGCCAGGGCCTTACCCTCGGCCAAGAAGCGTTCGACCAGCTCGGGGTTTCCCCAGACCCGCTTGGGATCGAGGAGCTTGACCACCACGTCCACGTCGAGGCCCTGGTGGCGAGCGCTCCAGGTCGTCCCGTCGGCGCCGCGACCCAAGACGGCCTCGAGGCGACAGCCACCGATCACGCGTCCAGCCTGCGTCATGCAGGCACGCGAGTACGTTGCGAAGCGACGAGTGGCGCCGCGCCGCGCGGGGGTGGGGCCGCGGCTTGGAGGGGAAAGTGGATCACCAGACTCAGGCTATCGCAGGCGAGTGGGAAGAGCCTGGCTCTCGAACAACTAGGGCCTGAGGAGGACCTTGAGGACACCCCGCTCGCGAGCGCGCTCGAAGGCTGCCAGGCCCTCCTCGAGGGGGAACGAGCCGTGGATCATGGGCTCGACCGAGACTCGACCTTGAGCCAGAGCCTGCAGCGCCGGGGCGAAGCGGCCGCAGCGGGAGCCGACGACTGTGACCTCGTTGATCACGAGGGGCGCCAGCGAGAGCTCATGGCTGGCGGCGACGGTGCTCTTGAGGACCAGCGTCCCGCGCGGCGAGCAGATCCGCATCGCCATGGCCAAGCCGGCCTCGGAGCCCGTGGCCTCGACGACGAGGGGAGCTGGGATCTCGTCGAAGTCACTCAGGAGCGTCGTCTTGATCCCAAGGGAGGTCGCGTGGTCGAGCTTGTCGGGGTGCTTGCCGATCAGCTCGACGACCGCGCCGGCGCTATGAAGGACCTGAGCGCAGAGCTGGCCGAGCTTGCCGTCACCCAAGACCACGGCGCGCGCGCCGGGCTCGAGGTGGACCTGCTCTAGGATCTCGTAGGCCGCAGCGAGGGGCTCGGTGAACACCGCCTGCTCGTCGCTGACGCCGTCCGGGACCACGCACAGGTTCTCGACCGGGGCTACGACCTCTTCGGCGAAGGCCCCGTCGCTGCCGAGGATCCCCAGCACCGTTCGAGTCGGGCAGTGGCGACCCATGCCGCGGTGGCAGGCGCTGCACTCGCCGCAGGCGAAGTTGATCTCGCAGGCCACGCGCTTGCCGAGGAGCTCTTTAGGTCCTTCGAGGACCTCTCCCACGAACTCGTGTCCGGGGACGCCCTTGAAGTCCATGTAGCCCTTGAGGATCTGCTCGTCGGTCGAGCAGATTCCAGCGCAGCGGACCTTGAGCCGGGCCCAGCCAGCAGGGAGCTCCGGGCGTGCACGCTCTCCGTCGAAGCGAAGCGTCTCGCCGTCCCAAACCAATGCCTTCACAGAGCGCCTCCTAGGGCGGGGGGTGAGCGGCGGGGCGAGCCCCGCTACTCCTTCACACGCTGAACGAAGCGTCCGTCGCGAGTGTCGACACGAATCTTTTGACCCGTCTCGAGATAGGGGGGGACCTGGACCACGAGGCCGGTCTCGGTCGTGGCGGGCTTGGTCGTGCTGCCCGAGCCGCTGGTCTTGGTCGGGGGCGGAGTCTCCGTCACCTCGAGGTCGACGTGGTTCGGGAGCGTGACCCCGAGGACCTCCTCGCCGAGCTTGAGCGCCGTCAGCTCCATGTTGTCGAGCAGGTAGTTCAAGGCGTCGCCGAGGTCCTCCTTGGTCAGGAAGAACTGCTCGTAGGACTCCGAGTCCATGAAGTGGTGCTTGTCGCCCTCGGCGTAGAGGTAGCTGACCGCGCGCTCGTCGACGTCGGGGGCCTCGACCTTGTCGCCGCCGCGAAAGCTCTTGTCCTGGGTTTGGCCCGTTCGCGGGTTCTTGAGCTTGACCTTGACGATCAAAGTCGCGTTGCGGGAGGTCGGGCTGTGACGGGTGACGCTGGTGATCAACCAAGGAGCGTCGTCCAAGGTGATCCAGAGGCCCTTCTCGAAGTCGCTCGTGGAGATCATGGGCGGCTACCATAGCGGAACCTGTGGGCCGAACCAGGCCCAGGAATCGCCCTGAGGGAGCCATGAGCGAGACCCCCGCCGCCAACCCCGACGCCACTCCTGAGGCCGGAGCCGATTCGGTGAAGCCGGCTCAGCAGAGCGTGGCCGTGCCGCTCGTGTTCTGGCTCGTGATCGCCTGCCTCCTGGGCCTGGCCGTGGGCATGTGGAAGCCCTGGGAGCAGGGCGACCGCCACACCCCCAGCTCCCCCGAGATCCTCGTCCAAGAGCTCCGAGACCCCGAACGGGGCCCCACGGCCTATCTTCAGCTGATCAGCACGGGGGAGGCCGGCGGCCCTGCCCTCTTGAAAGCAGCCCAGGACCCCGCTTTCCCCGAGCGAAAGCGCGCGATCGAGCTCCTGGGGCGAATTCGCTACGCCGAGGCGGCCGAGTTCTTGGCTGGGCTCGAGGATCCAGCTCTCGCTGCCGAGCGCCTGACGGCCCTGGGCAACATTCGAGGGCCCAAGGCCCTGGAGGCTCTCCGCGAAGGGCTCCAGAGCCCGAGCGAAGAGCTCCGCTTCGTAGCCCTCCGCGAGCTGAGCGATTGGGACGACCCCGTTGATCGAGCCCTCCGCGACGCCGTGATCCCCTACCTCAAGGACTCCGAGTTCGGGCGCCGCGAGTTCGCCGCCAAGTTCTGCGGGCGTCAGCGCGACCCCCAGGCCGTGACCCCCCTGATCTCCCTCCTCGAGGACGAGCGCGGCGACGTCCGGCAGGCCGCGGCCTGGGCCCTGACCCAGATCGGGAGCGAGGAGGCGATCGAGGCCGTGCAGGCCGCCTACGCCAAGGGCGCGATCCCGGAGGGCCCCTAGTGAAGGTCCTCGCAGGCGACGTCGGAGGCACGAATCTCCGCTTGGCCCTGGTCGAGGTCCTCCCCGGCCAGCCAGCCCGGGTCCTCGAGGCCCAGACCGTCTTGGTCGAGGAGCACCCTGACCTAGGCCCGGCCGCCGCCGCCTTCCTGGAGTCCCTCCCCGAGCGACCGCGGCGAGCCTGCCTCGGCGTCGCAGGGACGATCACCGGCCGCGTCTTGGAGGGCGTGAACCTCCCCTGGCGGATCGACGCCGACGCCCTGGAGGCTGAGCTCGAGCTCGAGCGCCTGGACCTGATCAACGACTTCCACGCCGCCGCGCGCGGCGTCGAGGTCCTCGGCGAAGCCGGCTACACCCAGCTCGCAGGCGAGGCCCCAGACCCTCGGGCGCCCGTCGCGATCTTGGGGGCCGGGACCGGCCTCGGGCAGGCCTTCCTGATCCCCGGGGCCCCTGGGGGGGCTCGCTCCGTCGTCCCGACCGAGGGCGGGCACCGCGACTTCGCCCCGACCTCCCCGCGGCAGGACCGCCTCTTGGCCTACCTCCGCGAACGCTTCGGGCGGGTGAGCACCGAGCGCGTCCTCTCGGGGCCTGGCTTGAGCTCGATCTACTCCTTCCTCGTCGAGGCCGAAGGCCAGGACCCCTGCCCGAAGGTCGAGGCCGCCGAGCGCCTCCCTGCGGCCGTGAGCGGATCCGAGCATCCGACCTCCGGGGCGGCCCTCGACCTCTTCGTGGACGTCTACGGGGCAGAGGCCGGAAACCTCGGCTTGACGGTCCTCGCGCGCGGCGGGGTCTACCTAGCCGGCGGGATCGCCCCCCGGATCGTGCACGGCGAGCGCGCCGAGCGCTTGGCTCGGGCCTTTGTCGCCAAAGGACGCTTCGAGGGCTACCTCCGCGAGTTACCCCTGCGCTTGATCACTGATCCAGACCTCGGTCTCTTGGGTGCGGCCCAGGAGGCCTTGCTGGGGGGTGGCTGATGCTCTCTCGTTCTCTTCGAGTTCTCACTCCCCGAGGAGGTCGAGGGGACCGACCTGCGCGGAGCAGCTCGTTCGCTCCTGCGAACTCGAGGTCAGCGCCGAGGCCGAGGGGGTCGACTCCCGGGCGATCTGCCTCCTCCCGATCTACAAAGTCTAAGGTGGAGCCGTGAGCGAGATCGAGCCCCAGGAGGCGCCAGGCGCCTCGAGTCAAAGCGCCGCCGAGCAGGCCCTAGCCGAGGTCGAGACGCGCTTCTCGCGCGAGGTCACGGCCCTGCGCAAGATCCTCAGCGCCGACCTCCCGGTCCACGCTCGGAGGAGCGCGCGGGCCGTGTTCGAGCGCAGCGCGCGCGAGCTAGACGACTCGGCCCTGAGCGCGCTCAAGGCCGCGACCGAAGCGTTGGCCTCGAGCCTCCCGGGCGAGATTCTGGCCCCCTTCACGGAGCTCGAGGCCTGGGCCTGGCCCGAGGGGGAGCCTTTCCCCGAGCACCCGAGCGCGCTCCGCGATCACCCGCGCCTCGCGAGCGCCCTCGAGGCGATCCAGGTCGGCTTGGAGAGGCACCTCGGCGAGCACGGATTCCCTCTCGAGGAGAGCCGTCCTCACACCACCTATTCAGAGCCGGCATACTTCGTGGGCGGGCTCTACCTCAAGAGCGTGGTCGCCAACTACTGGCGCGCGCTCTCGGACTACGACAGCCTGAGCCGCGAAGTCCGGGAGCTCGCGAGCGCAGAGACCCGCGCCGCGCGCCGCCAGCGCTGGGAGGCTTCGTGAAGACTCCGCTCGGATTGCTCCTGACCGCCGCTGGCTGCGGACTGCTCTACGTCGGCCACGAGAAGCACAGCGAAGTCGGCGAGTCCCTCGGGCGTTTCTTCGGCGCGGGGAGCAGCGACGAGGTCAAGCTCTTCCTGATCGGAGGAGTGGTCTGCCTCCTCGTGGGCCTCGGCATGCTTGGCATGGACAAGCTGACGCGGAAGGGCAAGAAGTAGCCCTTCGCGTCCTGCCATGCCCCCTGGGTCCGGGGTTAGCTCACTCGTCGCGGTGGACGGTGTCCGGCGAAAAGGCTGGCGTGCAGACCGCCACGTACTGCGCGCCCGCCTCGCCGGGGCTCGAGTAGCGGACCCACTCGCCGGCCTTGACCGCGATCGCCTGTCCCGCGGTGACCTCGAAGGTCTCGGGTCGGGTCTCGACGCGGAGGGTGCCGCTGAGGACGAGGGTGTATTCGTCGAACCCAGGCGTCTGGCCGGGCTCCTCCCAGCCGCCGGGGCTCTTCATGTGGGCTATGGAGATCCCGGGGGTGTCGCTGTTGACGCGTCCGACGTATTCCTCGATCACCTTGGGAATGTTGCCGGGAGCCTTAACGACGGTCGGGGCGGGAATCAGGGTGGCCATGGGGCTCCTTGCGGGGTACGGGCTAGGGAGTCTACCGGGCTTTGTTCCTGGGAGATCGCGACTTAGAGGCGTTGGGCGGTTTGGGCTCTGTTCGCGTCGTGGCTCGTGTCTAAACTGCGCCCCATGACCCCGACCGACCTCGACGTGTGCCCGGCCTTGGACCGTGAGCGCTGGGAGCGTTTCCTCGAGAGCGACGAGGAGGCCTTGGGTCGGACCGCGTTCGACGAGGCCCTCGAGCGGCAGCTCCTCAAGCGCCTGGCTCAGGCTTGGCGGAACTTCAACTGGTGCCACCTCCGCGAGCGGCTCAAGCCCCCCTCGATCCAGCTCCACGACGGCGAGGCGCGCTGGGGGGCTTGGTATGCAGGCAAGCGCCTGATCACCATCGCGCGGCGTCAGGTCCTGCTCTACTCCTGGGACAGCGTCCTCGAGACCCTCAAGCACGAAATGGCGCACCAGGTCGTCAGCGAAATGATGGGCGACCCGCCTGAGTCGGCCCACGGGCCGGCCTTTCGTGACGCCTGTCGCCTCCTGGCGGCCGATCCGGCTGCGCGCGGCGACGGCGGGGTCTCGCTCTTCCGGCCGCGAGAGGCCGGGGACCTGTCCGCAGACGACGCCAGGCTGCGCAAGGTCCACAAGCTCTTGGCCTTGGCCGACAACAACCCGGACGAGCACGAGGCCCGAGCGGCCTTCGCCCGCGCCTCGGAGCTAATGCTGGCCTACAACCTGGGCAACGCAGAGGCCCTCAAGGCCGAGGGCGGGCGCCAGCGCAGCCGGGACCGTGAGCACCTCGACTACGCCTACCGGCACCTCGGGAAGGCGTCCTCCCGCGTGGCTCACCACCGCTACGTGATCGCGGGGATCCTCCAGCGCTTCTTCTTCGTCCAGTGCCTCTGGGTCGAGCACTACGACGTCAAGACGGCCAAGAAGGGCCACCTCCTCGAGGTCATGGGGACCCACGCCAACGTGTCCATGGCGGACTACGTGCACGCCTGCCTGCTCCGTCAGAGCGAGGCCCTCTGGCTGGCCTACAAGAAGGAGCACCAGATCAAGGACCGCCGCGCCAAGCGGCAATACCTAGACGGGCTCCTGGCGGGCTTCAGCCGCCAGCTGGAGGAGACGACGGCGGCCAGCGCCGAGCGCGGCCTGATCTGGGTCGGGGACGCAGGCTTGGATCGCTACGCGCGGCGGCGCCACCCCAAGGTCACGCGCTCCAAGCTGGACGGGGTGCAGCTCTCGGAGGCCCGCGCGGCTGGCGTCCAGGCGGGCAAGCGGCTCCGGCTCCACAAGCCGCTGGGGACGAAGAGCAGCGGCCGGGGCGGGTTCTTGACGGGCTGAGCAAGCCCTCGCTGGCCGACTCTCAGCGCCCCTCAGTGATCCAAGTTCTCGAGGGCGGCCTTGGCACCTGCGCGGACCTTGGGCTCTGAGCTCTGGGCAGCTCGAGCGAGCCACTCCTTGGCCTGCTCCTTGTCTTGCGTGACTCCGCGCCCCACGGCCAGCATTCGCCCGAGTCTGTACATCGCCCAGGGCTGTCCGCCCTCAGCTGCGCGGCGATACCAGGTCGCAGCGAGTGGCACGTCTTGGGGGAGGCCTCTCCCGTGTTCAAGTGCTCGGGCGAGCTCGCACATGCTGTCGACTTGCCCGAGCGCCGCGGCGCGCCGGAACCAGCCCGCGGCCTCGTCTTCGTCCTTGGCGACGCCGAGGCCGGCCTTGAGGGCGTAGCCCAGCTGGTGCATGGCATGAGGAGAGCCTTGAGCAGCGGCGCGCCGGAACCACGTGGCGGCCAGGGCTTGGTCCTTGGCCAAGTGTGTCCCCTTGGCCCGCATGAGGCCGAGGTTGAACATAGAGCTCACGTCTCCCAACTCAGCGGCGCGTCGAAACCACTTGACGGCCCGCGCCGTGTCCTCGGGGACTCCTTGGCCCTGCAGATATGCGGCCGCGAGGTTGCCCATGGCTGGAACTGATCCAGCCTCGGCGGCGCGCTTGTACCAGGCTGCCGCAAGCACCTCGTTCTTGGGGCCGTCCTCTCCCTTGGCGCAGCGGACGCCGAGGTTGAACATGGCCTCGTGAGAGCCCAACTCAGCGGCGCGCTCGAGCCAGTGCCTCCCCGCGCTCGTGTCCAGGGGGACGCGCGATCCCTCTAGGTAGCGGGAGCCGAGGGCGAACATGGCCTTGACGGAGCCCAGCTTGGCGGCTCGCTGTAGCCATTGGGTGGCTCTGGCCTCGTTCCTGGGAACGCCCTGCCCCTTTGAGGAGCGCATGCCGAGGTAATACATGGCGGCGGCGGAGTCGAGCTTGGCGGCGCGGGTGAGCCACTGCGTCGCCAGGGCTTGGTCCCTGGCGAGGTGGACGCCTCGAGCGCGCATGAGGCCCAGGTTGATCATGGCGTCAGCCGAGCCGAGTTCGGCCGCGCGGGTGAGCCATTGGGTCGCCAGGGCTTCGTCCTTGGGAATTCCGTCGCCCTCCAGGAGAGCGGTTCCGAATCTCACCATGGACATGGGCGATCCGGCTTCGGACCCCTTGCGCCACCACTCGAGGGCCTGCGCCTCGTCTCGAGGGATCCCGGTCCCTTCCGAGAGGCAGAGCCCCAGGTTGAACATGGAGGTGGGCGATCCAGCCTCCGCGGCGCGTCGAAACCACTCCACGGCTTGGGGCTCGTTCTTGGCCACCCCCACTCCGTGGAGGAGGGCGACGGCCAAGTTCTGCATGCCCGTCGGGTAGCCACCTTCAGCGCTTCGCCGAAGCCACTTCACGGCTTCGGCGGGATCCTCTGGGACTCCCTTGCCCTCCCTGTGCATGACGCCGAGGGCGTTCATGCCCTCAGGCAGCCCTTGCGCAGCGGCGAGACGAAAGAGCTCGTAGGCCTCGGCGTTTCGCCCGGCTCGGGCTTCCGCTTTGCCTCGCTCAAACATGTCGTGAGGAGACGAGTTGGCCGGGGTCGCAGAGGCGTTCGGGGTCGAGGCTGGGGTCGGCGAGGCTCGCTCTCTCGGAGGATCGGCTGGCTGAGGATTGGCACCTGCGAATCCTGCAAGGGCCACTCCGCAGGCTCCGGCGGCGAAGCCTGCGAGCGCCAGCCAGAGCCCGCGTCTGGAGGGTTGGGGCTGTTCATGGCAGGCCGCGAGAGCGTCGGAGAGCTCAGCCGCGCTTTGGAAGCGCGCTCCAGGCTCCTTCTCGAGACAGCGCGCCACGAGCGCCTCTAGGGCAGGCGGGACGTCTGACCGGACTGAGCGAAGGGCTGGTGGGACCTGGGTGACCGTGGCCGCGAGGGCCGCTACGAAGCTCCCGGCCACGATCGGCTTGTTGCCAGTTAGGGCGGTGTAGAGCACGCCTCCCAGCCCATAGACGTCCGTCGCGGGCCCGATCTGAGCGAGGTTCCCGGCAGCCTGCTCCGGCGCCCAGTATCCGGGGGTGCCTTGAAGGCTGCCCGACTCGGTCAGGGCTTCGGTGTCGCCCTCTCGGCTGAGGTCCTTGGCCAAGCCGAAGTCGGTCAACATGGCGGCCCCGTTGGCGTTGAAGAGCACGTTGCCAGGCTTGAGGTCCCGGTGAAGGACCCCCACGGCGTGGGCTGCTTGGAGACCTGCGGCGAGCTCGTGCCCGAGCTGGAGCGCTTCGGGGATCGCTAGGGGGCCCCCCTTGTTGAGTCGGTCCGCGAGGGAGCCCTGCGAGTGATAGGCGAGGACGAGGTAGGGCGAGCCAGCTTCTTCGCCGGCGTCGAAGATCTGCACGACGTTTGCGTGCTCGACCTTAGCCAGCGCCTTGACCTCACGTTCGAAGCGCTTTCGCTGGCTAGGGTGAGCGTGGCGACCCCCGAGGAGAAGCTTGATCGCGACCTCTCGCGCCACGCCCGGATCATGGGCTCGATAGACCTTGCCAGCTCCGCCTGAGGCGAGCTCTTCCAGGACTTCGTAGGGGCCGATTTGCACGTAGCCAAGCTAGGCCGATCCGGCGTCTGGCGCCATTGGGGCGCGACGCCTGGATCAAGGGACGAACTTGTAGCCGATCCCGCGCGCGGTCACGAAGTGCTTGGGCTTGGTCGCGTCGGGCTCGAGCTTTTGGCGGAGCTTGGTCACGAAGTTGTCGATCGTCCTGGCGGTCCCGTAGTAGTCGAAGCCCCAGACCTTGTTCAGGATCTGGCGGCGGTCAATCACCTCGTTGGGGTGGCGGACGAAGAACCCGAGGAGGTCGAACTCGCGCGGGGAGAGCTCGAGGTGGCGGCCCTTGTTGGTGATCGTGCGGGCCGTGAAGTCGACCATGACCTCGCCGAAGCTGAAGGTCTCGAGCTCCTTCTCGTAGCGCTTCTTGCGCCGCAAGACGGCGTGGATCCGGGCGATCAGCTCGCGGATCGAGAAGGGCTTGGCTATGTAGTCGTCGGCGCCCAGGTCGAGGCCCATGATCTTGTCGATCTCTTGGTCCTTAGCGGACAAGATAATGATCGGGATGTCGACCTCGTTTCGCTTGAGGGTCTTGCAGACCTCGAAGCCCGACATGTTGGGCAACATGATGTCGAGGACGATCAGGTCTGGGGCCTTCTCGAGCGCGAGCTCCAGGCCGAGGTCGCCGCGGTTCGCGGTCAGGACCTCGAAGCCCTCGTAGCGGAGGTTCTTCTGCAGTCCGAGCGAGATCGCCGGATCGTCTTCTACGACTAGGATCGTCTCCACGCGTGTCCTCGACCTTGAGGTCTTGTTGCCGCTGGCCTGGGGGGCGCTCTTTAGGATAGCCATGAGAGGCACCCTGCGCTCTGGCGGTCACGATCTCGTCACCAAGAGTTGTTGGCAAGGTCTTCGGTGACTGGCCCCGAAGGGCGAAATAAACGACCATCGGTCCTATGAGTGAATTTGGGTATTTGGAGGTCTTGGCGGGCTCGCAAGCAGGGCTGGGCTTGGTCCTCGACAGCGACTACCTCTACGAGATCGGCTGCGGCGAAGGCTGCCACCTCCTCCTCAACGATCGCAGCGTCAAACCCCTCCACGCCAAGACCCACGTCCACGAAGGCCGACTGGTCCTGACCGCGAGCGGGAGTGGGCCGGTCTCGGTCAACAGCCACGAGGTCTCAGGCAGCGTGTTCGTCGAGCCTGGCGACGTGCTCTCGGTGGGCGAGATCCGGCTCCGCTTCGAGCTGGCGGCCTTCCGCTTGGCCGACACGACCACCGCCGCGGACGACCCGCTGATCGCTGCCGAAGAGGCGGAGGAGGCCGCTGAGCGAACGCTGGAAATGGACCTCCCGGTCGGCCAGTTCGAGGAGCCAGCCGAGGAAGAGGTCGCCGAGCGGACTCTGGTCATGGACATGCCAGAGGACTTCTCGCCCAACGAGGAGCCCGAAGAGACTGCTGAGGAGGAGCCGGCGGACGAGGAGATCGCCGAGCGGACCCTGGTCATGGACATGCCGGAGGACTTCCCGCCCCTCTCTACAGAGTCAGGCGTCAGCGAAGAGGCTCCCGAGGAGACTGCTGAGGAGGAGCCGGCGGACGAGGAGATCGCCGAGCGGACCCTGGTCATGGACATGCCGGAGGACTTCCCGCCCCTCGAGAGCGACTCCTCCGAGGAAGCTCCCGAGGAGTTCGAATCAGCGACCCCAGCCACGGCGCGACTCGATCGGACTGCGATCCTGGGCGACGACTTCGGGGACTTCGGCGGCTTTGGCGACCTCTCGGATTCGTCTTCCGGTGACGAAATTCCGGCCGACCGAATCCCGGCGCCCGAGGACGAAGAGGACCCGGCCTTCGGCCTCCTGGCCGCAGGAGATCCCCTCGCGATCTCTGGGCTCGAGGGCAGCCTCCGCCAAGAGCTGGACGAAGCCCAGGCCGAGCTCCGCGACGCCAAGGCTGAGCTCGAGCGCATCCGCGCTCAGCAGGAGCTGGAGGAGAAGGCGCGGCGAACCGCGCAAGACGCTCAGATCGAGCTCGCGGAGCAGGTCGCGGCGCTCCAGGCCCGCGCCAAGAGCGCCGAGGAAGAGCGCGACGGGCTCCAGGAGACCGTCGAGCGCCACGAGACTCGCCAGGCTGAGGAGGCCTCTCTGCGAGAGGGCCTGGAGGTCGCGCTCAGCCACGCCCAGAGCGAGGGGCGCGAGACGCGCCTGGACCTCGAGGGCCAACTCGGCGAGCTCGAGGCTGGGATCGACGCCGCCAAGAACGAGGCCCGCCGACTCGAGGGCGAGCTGGCTGCGGCCACGACTGAGCAAGAGCGGCTCCGCAGTGAGCTGGAGCGGAACGAGACCGAGCTCAAGACGCTCCTCAACTCGGCCGAAGGCGAGCGCGAGGCGCTGATCAACGTGGCCCTCGAGGAGCGCGGGGACCTCCGGACCCAGATCCGCCTCCTGGAGGACGCCTTGGCGCAGACGCGCCAGTCCTTGGCCGCAGCCGAGGGCGCGACGGTCGAGGCGCAGGCCTCCAGCGACCGTCACCAAGCTGACGCCGAGCGCAAGGCGTCGCAGATCGCCGAGCTGGAGCGCGAGCTGAGCGCGGCTCAGGCCCTCGTGGCGACGGGCAAGGAGGCCGGGCGCCGCGTCGAGGCGCTGGTCGGCGAGCTGGCCGTGGCCCGCGACCGCCGGACCCAGATCGAAGGCGAGCTCCAGGAGCAGCGCGCGGAAGCCGGGAAGCTGGGCGTCGAGCGGGACGCTCTGACCAAGACGGTCCACCAGGCGGAGGTGCACCTCGCGGCCTTCAAGCGTGAGCTGCAGCACACCGAGGCCCGCCTCAAGTCCGAGGTCGAGGCCGCCCGCGCCGACGCCAAGAGCAAGGCGCGCGACGCCAACCAGCTCCGCCTGCGCCTCGACGACGCCGCGCGGAAGGCCGAGCGCTCCGAGGAGGCGGCCCGCCGCGCTCGGGGTGAGCGTGACGTCCTCGTGCGACGCACGAAGGGCCTTCAGGGCCGCGCTCGCGAGCTCGAGGCGCGCTGCCAAGCGCTCACGCGTCAGGTGGCCAAGGGCGGCGTGCCCGTCGTAACCCGCAAGCCCCAGCAGGCTCCCCAGGCTGCGCCCAAGTCCGCTCCGAGGGCGGCCCCGCGCAAGAAGGGCCTCGTGCTCATGGGGAGCATTCTGGATCGCGTGGCAGGCTTCGACGAGGACGAGCCCCAGAAGGTCGCCTCCAAGCCACCCGCCAAGCGGCCTCCCGCCAAGCGGCCACCCGCCGGGCGACCTCCAGCTAAGCGACCTCCGGCTAAGCGCCCGCCTGCCGGGCGACCCTCCGCCAAGCGACCTCCTGCCAAGCAGCCTCCTCAGCGACGTCCAGCTCCGCCCAAGCCGGGCCGTTCGCCCAGCGCTCGGCCTGCGAGGCCAGCCGCGAGCAGGCCAGCCGCGAAGTCTCCTCCCCCCAAGTCCAGCGGTCGGCCGACTCCCTTGGGGAACGCTCCTGCGCCGAGGGATCCCGCGACCGGGAAGCCAGCGACGCGGAAGCCCGGACCCAAGCCCAAGGGCCAGAGTCGCGGCGCCGCCAGGCCGGCTGGGGCCGGTCAGGGCAGGGCGAAGGGCCCGGCCAGGCCAGGACCCAAGGGACCCAAGGGCAAGCGACCCCCGAGCCCCCCCAAGGGCAAGAGGCCGCCTCCGCCGAAGCCCAAGCGGCCCCCTCGTTCGAACTAGGAGGGTCGTTGCCGCCCTTTGGATTGGTTCGCTTCGCCCTGCGATCACTCGGTAGGGATCCAGAGGCTCTTGGATCGCGAGGGGTGGAGGTTGGGCACCGAGAGAATGGGGTTCGCTGGCCGACGAGGCCTCCGTCGGCGTGGCGAGTTCGTTTGACTGCCTCGGATTCTGCCGCGGCAGAATTCCTGGGGACTCGCTGCTTCGATTCTGCCGCGGCAGAGGGCCTGCCGAGGAGGACTGGCCCTAAGGCTGTGGCTGACAATTCGTGATGTCGCGAAGTGCCACTACTTCGGGGAAGGCAGCGAGGAACTCAGGTACTAGGCGGATCGCAAGCCAGTCTCGCCACCAAGCGGAGGTGGCCTTCCCGTCCAAGCAGTAGGAAGCCTCTGCTTCGGAGCAGTCAAGAGAGTGGGGGGGTGCCTCGAAGTCCTCGAGGAAGTCGTGGCTGCGCGCCGGCGACAGTCGCCAATGGCGATTCTCTGCAACCCAATCAGCAAGCCAGGTCCTCATGCGCGAGGCGAGTTGCTCGGGCTCTTCTGAGGCAACGCGATAGGTGAGTCGTACGCAGAAGGAGCCGTCTGCAGACCTTCGCGGAAACTGCGCTGCCATCAGTGAGCCGACGAAAACGTAGCGAGCTCGCTCAACGCGACCCAATCCGCAAGATCAATAGATACACCCTCGCAGACTACTCAGTCTGGGGCCTCCTTAGCCAGCGGCGAGGGTGGCTACGCCACGGATCACGGCCGAAGCCACGATGAAGTAGACCGGGAGCCGGAGGAGGAGGTTCGCCTTGGTCGTGGTCCGCCCGCGCTCTGCCTTCTCCGCTAGGACGCGGTCGAGCTTGTCTGCAGCGAGGTTCTCAGGGGCTTCGTCGACTCGGACCTCAGCTTGGCACTCGTGGAAGTCGCGTCCGAGGACCACGCCGCAGAAGCGGCAAGAGTGGCGGAGCTTCTTCTGGGCCCGGCGGCGCGCTTCGCTGCTGGAGGAGGACTTTGGCCGGGCTCTCTCGGGCCGGGCTCTCTCGGAGGGCGGGGCCCAGCTGGATCGGGGCTTGGAGCGGGACCCTGAGCGGACTCGCGTCCCGGGCACGATCACGGCTTCGTGGCAGGTCGGGCACTTTCCGCGGCGTCCGGCGTATTTGGCGGGGACGTGGGCTGTGGTGCGGCAGTGCTCGCAGCGAAAGGCGATGGGGGCTGCTGGGGCCGTGCGCGTGCTCATGTCTCTTCCTCGCTGAGCCGAAGCTCGCTTCCGAGAGACTCTTGGCCGGCCGGGGGTCCTGCGTTACGGGCGGGTTTTCGAACAAATCCTGCGGCGCAGGTGTCGCGACTGAGGAGCACCAGCGGTAAGAGCGCGGGACGCCTCAGCCCATCAAGACAGCTGGAAGGGCAGGGAGTCGTCGAGCGGAACACAGGCTCACACTTCCACCCGGAGAACCGATCCTGCGCTGCAGGTGTCGCGACAGAGGGAGCTTCAGCGATCGAAGTCGGGACGCCGAGCTAAGCGAGGCTCATTTCGCGGAGCGAGATACAGAGACAGAGCTCCGCCGGAGCCGCTCCAGGATCAGGTCGTGGATCTCGGTCGCGGCGTAGCGCTCCCGCTCGGCGGCTTTGGGGCCGATCAGGACGGCGCCGTGCTCGGGGCTGCTCGGGGCGCGGCCGTGGCTGCCCTTGACGAGGGTCGCGTCGAGGGGGATCACGTCCATGACGTAGCGGAAGCCCATTAGCTTCCGGGCCAGGGTCCAGCCGATCTTGGCCTTCGCCAATGGCTTGGTGGGGTCTAGGAGGAGCTCGCAGGGGTCGTAGCCTGGCTTCTTGTGGATCTCGACCGTGCGCGCGAAGTCCGGCGCCAGGCGGTCGTCGAGCCAGTAGTAGTACGTGAACCAGGCCCCAGGTGCCGCCACCGCCACCAGCTCGCCCGAGCGGGGGTGGTCGAGGCCGATCTCGTGCTTGGTCTCGGCGTCGTAGACCCGCTCGACGCCCTCTAGGCCCTCGATCAGGGCCTTGACCGCGGCCACGTCCTGGGGGTCCTTGACGTAGACGTGGGCCAGCTGGTGATCGGCCACGGCGAAGGCCTTGCAGGCGGCGGGCTCGAGGAGCTCCCACTCGTCGAGGTTCAGCCAGGCCCGGAGGTAGCCGGCCTCGCGCAGGGCGCGGTTGATATGGACCGGCTGGCTGACGTCCTCGATCCCGTATTCGGAGAGGACCAAGAGCTCCGCGCCCTCGGCGTCAGCGGCCTCGGCCAGGCGGCCGATCTCGGCGTCGACCTCCTCGAGCGAGCGCACGCTCTGGGGGTGATCGGGTCCGTAGCGCTGGTGGTCGTAGTCGAGGTGCGGGAGGTAGACGAGTGTCAACGAGGGACTCTTGGCCTGGAGGGTCGCGATCGCCGACGAGGTGATCCAGCGCGTGGACTCGATGGAGGTCGCAGGTCCCCAGAACTTGAACAGGGGGAACTGGCCCAGCTCGGCGTTCAGCTCGCGGCGCAGCTCGGGGGGCTCGGAGTAGACGTCAGGGACCTTGCGCCCGTCGGCGAGGTAGGCGGGACGCGGGGTCACGGACCAGTCCACGTCCGCGAACATGTTGAACCACCAAAAGAGCTTGGCGCAGGTGAAGTCCTTGTCGAGGGCCTTGGCCGCGTGCCACACCTTGGGCCCTTGAACCAGGGCGTTGCTCTGGCGCCAGAGGTTGACCTCGCCTCGATCGCGCCAATACCAGCCGTTGGCCACGACGCCGTGCTCGCTCGGGAGCTTGCCGGTCAGGTAGGTCGACTGGACCGAGCAGGTCACGGCCGGGAGCACGGGATCGATCGGGGCCGCGAAGCCCTCGGCCGCTAGGCGGGCCAGGTTGGGGGTGTGCTCGCCGATTTGACGGCGGCTGAGACCGACCACGAGGGCTACGACGACGGGCTTCACGGGCGCATTCTCGCTGGTTTCTGGGCAGATGCTGAGCGGGCTGCGCTTGGAGCCGTGCCTCCATCCAGATCACGCATCGGGCGATGATCCCCAGAATCATCCGGAACCGAACCCCCTTCGAGGCATGTGACAGTGTCGCATTCGGCTGTCAGTAAAGGGCTTAGGTGCAATCTTGAAGATTGACGTTGACAGTGTCATGCGACAGTGTCAGTATCCCCTTCGTGAAGCAGCAGTGGACACTCGATCAGCTCGGCAGCCATGTGGCTCGTGCCCTCTCGGAGGGATACGAGCCGGCTCAGAGCGGTCGGGTGCGCGCGGTCCCTGACCGGCGCACGATCCGCTACTACACGACGCTTGGGTTGGTGGATCGACCGAGCGAGATGCGGGGACGGACGGCCTACTACGGCCGACGTCACCTCCTTCAGCTGGTCGCGATCAAGCGCCTCCAGGGAGAGGGTCACAGTCTGGCGGAGGCGCAAGCGCGCCTGGCCGGTCTGGACAACTCTTCCCTTGAGGAGCTCGCGGCGCTGCCGGATCTCGCAGAGGTCGAGGCGGACAGGGGTGGTGCCCTGGCCGCACGGACACAGGACGTGTCCGAGCTGGTTACGGGGCGGGCGGCCTCCTTTTGGGCCGCCCGTCCACCAGTCGCTGAAGTGACACCAGAGGCCCCACGAGGGCCGAGCGCTGAAGCCTTGCGGGCGATTGGGTTGGGAGAGGGCGTGAGCCTCCTCCTCCCCGGGGGTCCCGAGCTTGCGGCGAACGAACTCGCAGCCTTGGCTCGAGCGGCAGCGCCGCTCCTGGCAGAGCTGAATCGAATGGGTGTTCTGCATGGGGCAGAACGGGGACCCGCAGGACGGCCGAGAGACGGCCATGGGGCACAAGGCCCCGACAGGAGCGCGACATGACTTCCATTACTTTGCTCAGCGCGGACGAGATCGTCCGTGCCTTCCCGCCCGCGAAAGACGACGAGGCGGGCTTTGGGACCCTCAAGACGACTGAGGGCAACCTCCCGCTGAAGCTCCTCGACGTCGAGGCTCGCGTGACCGGCCTCGTGGCCGAGACCAAGCTCCGTCAGACCTTTGTGAACACCTCCAAGGTGGCGCTCGAGGCGACCTATATCTTCCCCCTCCCCGGCCGCGCGGCCGTGAGCGCGTTCCGCTTCGAGATCGGCGAGCGCGTGATCGAGGGCGAGCTTCAAGAGCGCGGCGAGGCGCGCCGCGTCTACCAGCAGGCGATCAGCCAGGGTCACCGGGCTGCGATCACCGAGGAGGAGCGCCCGGGCGTGTTCACGATGCGCGTCGGGAACCTAATGCCCGGAGACGAGGTCAGCGTGAGCTTGACCCTCAGCGGCCCCCTCGCCCTCGTCGAGGGCGAGGCCACCTATCGCTTCCCCCTCGTCGTCGCCCCCCGCTATATCCCCGGCTCTGCGCTCCCCGGGTCCAGCGTGGGTGAGGGCGTTCAGCTCGACACCGACGCTGTCCCTGACGCTTCGCGAATCTCCCCTCCCACGCTCCTCCCCGGCTTCCCCAACCCTGTCCAGCTCTCGATCTCGGTCGAGATCGACGAGGGCCTCCCGATCCGCTCGCTCCGCTCGAGCCTCCACGCCGTCATGCTCGAGCAGGACGGGCCCCAGAAGAAGATCCGGATCCAGCCGGGCGAGCGCCTAAACCGCGACTTCGTGCTGCGCTTTGGCCTCGCCAGCAAGGACGTCCAGAGCGAGGTCCGGACCCACTTCCTCCCAGGGGAAGAGGAGGGGACCTTCCAGCTCGTGCTCGTGCCGCCGACTCTGGACGGCAAGCAGCGGCCCCGCGACGTGGCCTTCGTGATCGACCGCTCGGGCAGCATGGGCGGCTGGAAAATGGTCGCCGCGCGACGTGCTTGCGCGCGTCTCCTGGACGGCTTGACGGACCAAGATCAGTTCGCGGTCCTGGCCTTCGACACCTCGACCGAGCGGCCCACGACCCTGCCCCAGGGCATGGTTCAGGCCACGGATCGGAACCGCTTCCGCGCGATCGAGTATCTGTCGGGCGTCGAGGCTCGCGGCGGGACCGAAATGGCTCAGCCCATCGACCTAGCCCTGACCGATCTCCTCTCGACCGAGTCGGCTGGCCGCGATCGGGTCTTGATCCTGATCACTGACGGTCAGGTCGGAAACGAGGACCAGCTCCTGCGCACCCACGGAGCGCGCTTGGGTCAGGTTCGCTGCTTCACGCTCGGAATCGACCGGGCCGTGAACGAGAGCTTCCTAGAGCGCTTGGCTGAGTTCGGCGGCGGCGGCTGCGAGGTCGTCGAGACCGAGGATCGCCTGGACGAGGTCATGGACGGGATCCAGCGCCGGATCGGGACGCCTGTCCTCACGGGACTCTCGCTGGAGGGTGAGGGCGGTCTCCAGATCGTCCCCGGGAGCGTCTCGCCAGAGCGCATGCCCGACCTCTTCGCGGGCATGCCGGTCCGGATCATGGGTCGCTGCAAGGGTCAGGGCACGCTCCGGCTCAAGGCTGAGCCTGCGAGCGGGGGTCACTGGACCTCGCGAGTCGAGGCCGCGAGCACGGGCAACGCAGCCTTGACGCGGGTCTGGGCTCGGGCTCGGGTGCGCACCCTGGAGGATCGCTACACGGTCGAGGGCGGGAACCTCGCCCAAGAGATCGTGGCCCTCTCCCTCAAGCACAGCGTGCTCTGTCGCTTCACGAGCTTCGTGGCGGTGGACAAGAGCGCGGTCGTGAACGAGGGCGGACAGGTCCACAAGGTCACCCAGGCCGTCGAGCAGCCCGAGGGCTGGGCAGCTCTGGACTTCATGCAGCAGTCGGCGAGCGCGCCGGCGAGCTCCCGCTCCGCTGGCAAGCGCAAGTCGATCGCTCCGCCGCGGCTGACCCGCAGTCGGCGCTCGGCGCCGGCGCCGCGCTCGAGCGGCTTCGGGGGCGGCATGTCGGATCCCTTCGCGGCGGCGCCGGCGGCCTTCTCGGCGCCGGCTTCGGACCCCTTCGCGGCGCCGTCGTCGGATCCCTTTGCGGCTCCCACGGGTGGTGGCGGCGGGGATCCCTTCGCCGGTGGCATGGCTGACCCCTTCGGGGCCGCCGAGGAGCCTGCCTTCGCGGCGGACGCCTTCGCCTGCGAGGACTCCGACGAGGATCGGGCGGACGGCTGCTTCAAGACGCTCGAGGCTCCGGCCCCTCGTGGCGGTCGGAAGCCGACGCCGGCTCCTCAGGAGCCTGCCTTGGACGCCGCCCAACTTCGCCAAGCGCTGGAGGCCTTCAAGGCTCGCCTCGCGACCGCCTCGGGCTGGGGTGACCTCGAGTGGCTGGCCCTCCTCTGCGAGGTCCGGGACCTCGTCGACCGGGTCGAGCGCGAGGGCGGTGAGCCGAACCTCCTCCAGGAGCTGCGCGGTCTCCGGGAGGTCCTGACTCAGGGCCTCTCGACGGGGTCGCCGGCGGACGCCGGCGACTTGGCCCGGCGTGCGCTGAACGCGCTCGGGACTTGCCTCGGCAAGCTCCCCGTCGGCCGCGGCGAGAGCTTCTGGTTCTAGAACAAGAGCCCGCTGCGGCGGGCAGACAGTCACAGCTCCTCTCCTAATTCGCCTCGGGTGGGGAGCAGTGGTCCGGGGATTCTCGGCAGAGATGGTCTCTGCCACCTCGGGTCGGGCTCAGGGCATGTGCTCAGGGTCCAGGGGTTCAGGGTTTCAGCCTTGGGCCCCAAGGGTTGAGTTCTCGCAGGGCACGGGTTCCGTGTCCTGCGAGAGCTTTTTGGTTCGTACGGGTCTTTGAGGCGATTCGCGAAAGGTCCGCACAACAAGGGGTTGAGCACGAAGTGACCGTCGGGGGTCGCCCAGATTTGGGCGGTGAAACCCTTTCGAACTCATTTCAGGGGGCCGATGGTTAGGGCAAATGACTTAGGCGTTTGGCCTGTGGGTTGTGAAGGGGGTGGCAACGCCCCACGGGGCCACTAGCAACACAAGACCTCACCGGAGTTCCCATGAACCGGCTCGCCTTTGGCTGTGCCCTGGCACTCGCTCTCTCGATTCCTTCTCTTGCCTCCGCGGATTCTCTCGCGGGGACATATGAAACGACGGGGCGCTACAACAACCGTCGCGCGACCGCGGTCAACGTCCGCGTCGAGGCCGCCGGCTGGAACAAGTACCGCGTGATCCGCAAGGCGAAGTTCACCTCCTCGACCTATCGCCACTTGCCCGAGTTCACCTGGAATTCAGCGATCGGCGAACAGCACGGGAACCTGCTGATCGTGCGCTACACCTTGGGTGCCGCGACCAGCAGCGGGATCGCCGGGAGCCTCAGCGCGAGCCCCAGTGACTCGCGCATGCTCCGAGCCTTGGCTCAGGGCAACGAGCTCCGCGCGATCTACAAGTTCTCCAGCGACCGAAGCACGATCCGCGAGGTGATCCTCAACACCACCCGTCGCGGCGACGAGAGTTGGTGGCGGTCGATCAAGACCAACGGTGGCGCGGTCGTGGAGGGCTTCCGTCCCGCGAGCGCTCCCGGGCGGATCAGCCAGGCCGAGTTCAACCGCAGGACCGAGGAATACATCCGCAACTGGTATCAGGAATACCTCAAGGAGGGCTACGAGGACCAAATCGCCAACGCTTCGGACGCCGCAGAGCGTGACCGGCTCCGCCGCTACTGGGACGAGGACAAGGCTGACGACCCGGCCGCCGACGCCGAGGGCGACGAGTACTGGGAGGACAGCGTCGAGGAGCAATACGACAACGGCGACGCCTATCGCGACGCCAACGACGCCAAGGTCCCCTACGAGGACACGGTCGTGGTCGGCATGAGCTTCTTCAGCAACCTGGCTGGGATCGGCCTCAGCAAGACCTGGGTCTTCGACCGCCACACCGGTGAGGTCCTCGAAGAGGGCGACATTCAGGACTAGTCCTTTCGGGACGGTTTAGCGGAAGGGCGGCGGGCTTCGGCCTCGCCGCCTCTTCTGTTGGTTGTTGCTGAGCTCCCTCGCCTGAACCAGGGTTAAGCTGGGGGGCCTTCCTCCCGGAGTGTCTGTGAAGGTTGAGAAGCTCGTCCGTCGGCGCGTGGCCCTGTTGCTCTTCTTGGGGTTCCTGGGGCTCTATGGCTGCTTCGCGTCTGGCCGGCTGCGTCTGCCGGACGAGCAAGAGGTCTATTTCCAGGCCGAGAGCCTCGTCGAGCGAGGAGAGCTGGCGGTCCCGCAGGCCGTGCAGCACAACGTGTTCTTCGGCAAGCGCGGCTTCGACGGCAAGGCCTACGCCCCCTACGGACCCGGGACCGCCTTCTTCGTCCTCCCCCACTACGCCGCCGCGAGGGGCGTGGCCGGCGCGCTCCAGGAGGGAGCGCCGAACCTGGGAGTGACCTTCTACCTGACAGGCTTGTTGACCAGCTTCGCCACGGCCTTCTACTCGGCCCTGGCGGTGGCCCTGATGTGGCTGGTGTGCCTCGAGCTCGGGGCCTCGGCCTCACGGGCGCTCCTGGTGTCGCTCGCCCTCGGGCTGGGGACGGTCGTGTTCAGCTACGCGACCCTCTTCTTCTCCGAGGGGGTCCAGATCGCGTTCCTCCTCGCGACCCTCTTGGCACTCCTGCGCGGGCGCATGACCTTGGCGGGCTGCGCCTTGGCGGGCGCGGTCCTCTGCAAGGCTCCGACGGTCCTCCTGGCGCCAGGCTTCGCGGCGGTGGCCTACTTCGGACGCTACGGGGAGCGACCCTCGTTCCAGCGCGTCCAGCACCTGGCTTGGCCCGTCGTCGCGGCGGCTGTGATTCACCTCGGCTGGAACGGCTATCGCTTCGGGAACCCCTTCGACTTCGGCTACGACTGGTCGGAGACCATGCCTCCCGGTGTCGTGGCGGAGGGATTCAGCGGCGACTACTGGCGCGGTCTGGTGGGGCTCACGCTCAGTCCAGGCAAGGGGCTCTTGTTCTTCGCTCCGCCAGTGGTCCTGGGTGTTCTGGCGTGGGGCGAGTGCTACGCCCGTCAGCGCCCGACAGCGATCGCGATCGCGATCATGACGCTGATCTCCTTCCTGTTCTGGCCCCACTACGTGTTCTGGGCCGGGGGCTACTGCGTGGGGCCCCGCCAGATCTTGCCCTTGATTCCCTTCTTGCTCTTGCCAGCCTGCTTCGTCAATTCGGGACGCGTCCTGGTCGCGTTGACGGTGGCGGGGGCCCTCCTGCAGCTGCTCTGCGTGACGACCCCCTTCCTCCAGGACCAGAGCTTCGGCCCGCGTCGACTGCCAGCTCTGGAGAAGGCCTGGGAGGCCAAGCGGGCTCTGAAGGAGGGGCGCCTCGAAGAGAGCGAGCGCTTGGTGCGGGACTCGCTTCGGATCGAGCCCACGGCCGAGGCCTACCGGGTCGCCGAGCAGAGCGCGCCGCCGGAGCGCCTCCCTGAGCTCCAGGCTGAGCGGGCTCACGTCACGCCGCCTTGGTACGGCTACTACTACGAGATCCTCGAGGAGCCGCCGCAGGGGCAGCCGCGCAATCGCTACAACCTGGGCTACGTCCCTTGGATCACCCTCTCCAAGCGCCTCGTGGCCGGGATCCGGGCTGGGCCCGCCCAGGGGCGGCCTGGAGAGGGCCTGGAGAACTGGTATCTGTTCACGAAGAAGCTCCGGGCCAGCGGGCTCTTCAAGGACGTGCGCTCCTTCGAGGGGGCCTTGTTGGGGCTCTTCTTGTTGCTCTCGGGGGTCAGCTTGGGGTTGGTGATCCGCGCCAAGCCCTGGGGCGACGCGGGTTCGGGGGTGTCGTCCGCGCAGTGAGGAGGGGGTGGCGCGAGCGATCTTGATTGAACCGCAGAGACGCAGAGGGGCGCGGAGGGCGTCGCCGAGAGCGCTTCGCGGGGTGACGGGACCTCTCTGCGAGTCTCCGGCCCAGCCCCTGGGCGTCGCCGGTCGACCGTGGCCGCCCTGCCAAGCCTACCTAGGGCGAAGGGCGCCCCTGGCTCCCGCAGGACGCTCTCGGCGACGCCTCTCTGCGTCCTCTGCGTCTCCGCGGTTGATCGCATCTTCTCGAGCCGCCTTCGCAGTCGGGGCGGGGGTGCTGGGGAAGTGCTACTCCTTTGCCTCGAAGTGGCGGCCGTCGGACTCGCTGGGGACCTCCCAGGTGCCTCGGTGGTCCTTGAGGCGAACCCCGCAGGCTTCGCACTCGTGGAGGGACCAGCTGTCAGGGGCTCGTCGGCCGTCGACTAAGACAGTGGCTCGGAGAAAGGTGACCCAGCGCAGTGCTTGTGCGCCGCACTCAGGGCAGGGGCGCTGGCTCTCTGCGCGCTGAGCGAGGGTTCCCCCCACGAACACGACGCAGGCCGTGAGTCCGAGCGCCACGATCACGATCAGGGCCACGATCGCGACGAAGGAGAGGCTCTGGAGAGGGGAACTCACGCTGGTCCGCGGCTGTGGTGTCCCGCGTCGACGCTTGGGCGGGCCCTACTTGCCCTTCATGAGCTTCTTGAACTCGGGCAGGTCGCGGATCGGGTTGAAGCCCTTCTCGTTACGGATTCGCTCGTAGCCTTTGAACTCGCTCTTGAAGGACTGCTCGAGCTCGTCGAGGGCGTTCTTGCGCCGCGTCTGGAGCTCGTCCTCGCCGATCCCGGCCTCGGCCGAGCGCGTCGACCACCACAGGGACTGGAGGTAGTGGCTGATTCCCGACTTGGGGTCGAGGACCAGGGCGTCCTTGTAGTCCTTCATGGCGCGGGCGAAGCAGGCGTCGCGCTCCTTCACGTCCGACTCGCGGCCCGCCATCTTCATCCACATGAAGCCGCGGTAGAGGAGAGCCGTGACGTGGGTCGTGTTGAGCTCGAGGCAGCGGTCGAAGTCGGCGATTCCGAGCTCGAGGTCCTCGCGGTTGACCTGCTTGAACTCAGTCTTGGCGACGTAGAAGAAGCCGCGCAGGAACACGACGTAGCTCACGTTCGGGTGATCGCTCACGATCTTGTTGAGCTCGGTGATCACGCGGTTGAGGTCGACGACGTAGCTGATCTGATAGACCTTGTTGTAGACCTGGTCCGCGATCCGGGGGTTGAGCTCCAGCGCGCGGCTGAAGTCCAGGATCCCTGGCACGAAGTTGCCGATCTTGAGGTAGCAGGTGCCGCGGTCGTAGTAGGCCTTGTCGAACTTGGGGTTGAGCTCGATCGCGCGGTCGAAGCGCTTGATCGCCTCCGAGTAGTTCAGCCGGTCACGCAGAGCCTGCCCTGACTGGAGCTGCTCGGTCGCGGCCTGCATGGCCTTCTCGTGGACTCTGTCCACGCGGGACAAGGCGTCTTGGGAGGCGTCCTCGTTGCCCATGCGCTTGCAGACCTTGGCGTATTCCCGTAGGTAAGCCATGGCCTGGTTGATCTCGGCCGGCTCCGCCTCGCTGAAGTCCGTCGGGATCTGGAGGATCGACTGCTCGAGGTCCTTCTTGGCCTGCTCGAGCTCGGGGCCCTCGGTGGCGTCGCCCGCCAAGAGGGAGAGCGCCAGCGCGCGTCCGTAGTAGCCGTCGGCGTCGTTGCCTTCGCCGGCGACCTTGATCGCCTTGTCGAACTCCTGCTTGCCTCGCTCGGCGTCGAGAATGTTCGCCGGGCGCTGGGTCTTGGGGTCGCGGTCTGCGGGCAGGTCGCGGGTGAAGAGCATGCCCAAGAGCTCGTAGCCTTCGCGCAGGAAGGGGTCGTGGAGCACGGCCTCCTCGGCGCTGCTGACCGCCACGTCGTGAGCGCCCCAGCCGGCGCAGAGGCGCGCGCGCTCGATCAGAGCTCGCGCGTGGAGCGGGTTGCTGGCCCGTGAGCGAGCGAAGGACTGGCGAGCCTGAAGGTAGAACTCAGGCTTCTTGGAGCGCGTCGCGAGCTGGGTCAGCCGCAGGCCCTCGTTGTAGAAGTAGCCCGCCTCGTCGCTGCTTTGGCGCTGGAGCGAGCGGGCGTCGGCGAAGAGGTCGCCGGCGTCCTCGTCCTCGTCCTTGGCCATGACGTGACCGAGTCCGGCCTTGGCGAGGGCGTTGCCTCCGTCGGCTTGGAGCGCAGCGCTGAAGGCCTTGCGAGCCTCCTTCAGGTTGCCCTCGCTGAGGTGGGCCATGCCAAGGAGCGCGTGGGCCTCGGCCAAGGGCATGTCGCCTCGGGACCTAGACGTGGTGCTGGTGTCGTCGTCCTCGTCCCAGCCCTCGTCGTCACCCCATTCGTCGCCGCCGCCAGCTTGGCTGCCCTTGTCTCCCTCGCGAGCGAAGCGGACCGCCGGACGCTGGGAGAGGAGCTTGGTGACCTCGGCCAGCTGAGCTCGGAGGACAGTCAGGTCGCCGTCGCGCAGCGCCAGGCGAGCCCGGGCTAGGCGAGCGGGGGTCAGGGTGGGGTCGGCCTGGATCGCCGCGTCGAGGCCGCTCCGGGCGCGGCCGAGGCGGTCCTTGATCATGGCCTCGCTCTCGCTCTGGAGGCGCTTGAGCTCGGGCAGGGCGCCAAGGGCGCCGTCTTGGGAGGCGTTCTCCTGGCGGACCTTGGCGTCGACCTCGAGGGCGCACTCGTAGGGGTCAGCTCGGACATAGTCGAGCTGCGCCAGGGAGGCGCGGGCGCGAGCCTTGACGCCCTCGGCCTCGCGATCCGTCGAGGCCAGGATCTCCTCGTATTGCTGTTGGGCGCGGCTGTAGTCGAGGATCCACTCCAGAGCCCGGCCGAGGCCGAGGTAGGCCTCGTAGCACTGGGCCGAGCGCGAGATCGCGACCTCGTAGTCCTTGATCGCCTGAGGCAGCTTGCGCTGGGCGAAGTGGAGGTTGGCGCGGTGGAGGTAGCCGTCGGGGAGGCTGGGGAGAATGTCAATGGCCTCGGTCAGGCTCTCTTGAGCCTCGCCGTAGTGACCGAGCGCTTGGTGCGCGCGACCCTGCCAAATGTAGCCCTCGAAGCTGTCGTCCTTGAGGTCGAGGACCTTGTTGAAGTCCTCCAGCGCCTCGTTGTGGCGCCCGAGCTTCATGCGGGTCTCGCCGCGGAGGAGGTAGGCCCGGAGCGTCTTGCTGTCGCGCTCGATGACCTCCGAGAAGCTGGTCAGAGCCTTGAGGGGGTCACCTGACATGTCGTAGACCCGGCCCATTTCGAGGCGGGCGTCGGACGAGGTCGGGTTCTCCTCGAGGATCTTGGAGAAGATCGCCAGGGCGTCGCCGTTTCGTCCTTGGAGGGCGTGGATCTTGCCCTTCTCGAGCTGGAGGCGCATCAGGTCGAGCTCGAGGCTGCTCTTGATCTTGGCCCGAGCGAGGGTCTCCTTCTCGACCTCCTCCTCGGTCCCTTGGGGATCCTCGGTCCACACGGGCTCGTCACAGTGCTCGGCAAGCCCCAGCTCAAGGGCCTCGAGGGCTTCGGTGTAGCCCGAGGGCGTGTTTGCTGCTGAGAGGGCGCGGCCGCGCTCGAGACACACGGCCCGCATGATCGCGTCGAGGTCGGGCTTGCGCGCGACGAAGTGCTCTTCGATCTGGGGCGGGGTGTTGTAGTTGGTGAAGTCGGGGACGAGCTTGTCGAGATCCGCCAGGATCTGCTCAGCGTCGTCGAGGTCCGCTAGCGCGCCCTGCGGGTCGCGGTCCTTCATGCGAGCTTGCGCCGAGCTGATCTGAGAGCGCGCGTTAATGCACTGGTTCTCGACCTCTGCTCGGAATTGAGTCCACTCGTTCTTGGCGGCCTGGTTGAAGCGATCGCGGTTCGTCTGCTGGGTCTTCCACACGATCAGGCTCACGGCGGAGATCACCGCCAGGGCCACGACCATGCTGACCACCACGACCGGCATGTTCTTCTTGGACTTCTTGATCAGGCGACCAATGGGGCCCAGGGGGCGGGCCTTGATGGGGTCGCCGTCGAGGTAGCGCTGAATGTCCTCGGCGAGGTCCTGCGAGGTCTGGTAGCGACGCGAGCAGTCCTTATCCATGGCCTTGAGGACGATGGTGTTGACGTCCTTGTCCACGCGCGAGTCGTGCTTGCGTGGGGGGAGCGGCTCCTCCTCGAGGATCTTGTGATAGACCTCCATGGTCGTCTCGCCGTGGAAGGGCAGCTTGAGCGTGAGCAGCTCGTAGAGGATCACGCCCAGGGCATAGACGTCTGCGCGATGGTCGAGGTCGACGTCACCGCGGGCCTGTTCGGGAGGCATGTAGAAGGGCGTTCCGACCACGGCGCCGGTTCGGGTCAGCATGGACTTGTGGTCGATCTGCTTGGCGAGGCCGAAGTCAGTGACCTTGGGGTGCCCGTCGGTGTCGAGGAGGACGTTGGCGGGCTTGAGGTCGCGGTGAATGATCCCCTTGCCGTGGGCGTAGTGGATCGCCTGGGCGGTCTCCTTGACGACCTCGAGGACCTTGCGGACCGGGAACTTCTCCTTGCGCTTGACGATGGCGTCGAGGGGGTCGCCCTCGATGAGGTCCATGGTGAAGTAGTGGAAGGCCTCGTGGCAGCCGACCTCATGGACCGCCACGATGTTCGGGTGCTGGAGGCGGGCCGCGGCCTCGGTCTCGCGCTTGAAGCGGCGGATCTGCTTCTCGGAGGCGTTCTCGCCCTCCTTCATGACCTTGAGGGCCACGATCCGCTTCAGGCTCCGCTGGCGGGCGCGGTAGACGATTCCCATACCACCGCGGGCGATCTCGCCGAGGATGTCGTAGGGGCCAAACACCGTCTCGACCGTCCCGTCCTTGTTGGTTCGGGTGGTCATGGCGTGGGCAATGGGGTCGTCCGGCGAAATGTTGCCGGGGAGCTGGTGAGCCGCGCTGCCGGGGACGTTCGCGAGGGCGTGGGCGCCGCTGCCGACGAAGCCGCCGCTGCCCTTGCCGAAGTTGCTCCCGCCGGGGGCGGGGCCGCCGAAGTTGCTGCCCGCGACCGGGCCGCCAATGGCGGGGCCGCCAAAGTTGCTGCCCGCGACGGGGCCGCCGAAGTTGCTCGCGGGGGGGCCGCCGAAGTTGCTGGGGCCCGCGTAGTTGCTGGGAGGGGGGCCGCCGAAGTTGCTGGGACCCGCGTAGTTGCTGGGAGGGGGGCCGCCGAAGTTGCTGGAGGGGGGTGGCCCCGCGAAGTTGCTGGCGGGGGCGGTCTGGTTGCCGAAGTTGGAGCCGTGGGGCGCGCCGAAGTTGCTGGCGGGGGCGGTCTGGTTGCCGAAGTTGGAGCCGGCGGTCCCGAAGGCCGAGCCGGGGGCCGCGAACTGGCTCCCGCCCTCGGCGCGGCGGCGGACCTCGTCGACGAGGCTGCGGGCGGTGTCGTTGGCCAGGTAGCCGCGGGAGACCAGGAGGCGCGCCAGGTGGTCGGGGCTGCCAGCGCTGCGGATCTGCGCGCACTCGCGGACCTGCTCTCGCGTCACGAGGCGACGTTCGATCGCGAGGCGACCGAGTTCGATCTCGGCAGGGTTGAGCGGGGCGACGGTGGTCAAGAGGCACCTCCCGGGGGGCGTGGCTCGGGATCGCAGGAGAGGAAGGTCAGGAGGGGGGTGACCCTCCGCTGACTCAACGCCTGAGGGGGTGGGTTTCCATCTAAGAAAATCTCGCGCTCACCAGATCGCCCCTCGAGACCCGCCCCGAAGCGTTGCGCCAGTCGGGTCAGGAGCGGGCCAGAGCCCTCGAGGTGCGGATCTAAGTCCAGAGTGAGCAAAGACCTGGATAGAAACAGAGCCACGCACCGATGGTAGATCGCAGCAGTCAGCCTGTCAATCTGAAGCGACGACCTTAGCCCTTGGTATCAAAGAGGTTAGCGAGGTCCGCCGAGAGGCTCGAAAGAGAGCGAGCCCTGAGAGCGCTTGAGACTTGGGTTCGAGGGTGGACCTCGGCGGAGATCCGCGTCTCGAGCGGGACCCAGCGGGCCAGGGTGGCGAGGGCCCTAGCTCTCTCGCTTGAGCTTGCGCCCGCTGTCTTGGACGCGCTCGACGATCCGGGTCGCGAGGGTCTCTCGGCTGAGGCCGAAGGTCACCGCGAACTTTGCCAGGCGCTCTTGCTCTTCGGCCGAGAGGATCCCGTCGCTCATGGTCACGTCGATCATGACCTCGAGCATCATTTGCTGCTCAACGGGGTTTTGGCCCACGCCCAGACCCTCACCCGCTCGAGCTTCGGCCTCGAGCATGTCGGTCTCGTCGGGCCGAATGCTGAGCCGGGCGGCGAGCTGGTCTAGGTAGACCCGTTCGTCGGGGGCCAGGTCGTCGTCGCACCACGCCAGGTGGGCGGCGACGCGAAACACGCGCCGCGAGCCGTTGTGTGACAGACCTTCGATCGGTTCGAGGCTCATGGGGTCTCCCGCAAGAAGAGGCGAATCATAGCTCGTCCACGGGGCCCGCGCTCCGAGATGCGCGGGCGGGCTTGGGTTGGTAGGTTCCTGAATCGGTCTGCGACCGACCGGGGGACACGGGGGGCTCATGGCTCCTCTCAGCCTGAGAAACACAGAGTGAGCGACTCACTCGAGAGGAGAAACCTATGAAGATCACGACCCTGACGATTGCCGTCTCCCTGGCCGCCCTGACCCTGACGGGTTGCCCGGCCCCCAAGAAGACCGGCGCGGCCCCTTCGGCTTCGGCCGCCACCACCCCGGCTGCTAGCGCCCCGGCGGCTACCACGCCCGCCGCGACGCCCGCCAAGACCGGCGAGTAACCGTCTCCTAGAGACAACCTCAAGGGCCGCCGAGCGTCGCTCGGCGGCCTTTTGCGTTGGTTGCGAGTTCAGCCGGCGCCGCACACCACGAGGCAGGCAGGCCCCTGGGGCAGCTCGAGGCGTCCCGTGAGGACGGCCGCCAAGGCCGCGGCGCCACCGAGCTCGGCGGCGACCCCTAGCTCACTGCGGAGCCAGGCCACGCCAGCCTCGAGCTCGGCGTCGCTGACCAACACGATCTCGTCTACGCAGCGGCGCGCGAGCTCGAGGTTGAGCTCGGCGCTGCGGCGCGGCGCGAGGGACCCGGCTCGGGTCGTGATTCCGGGCAGGGTCACCAGGGCGTCGGCGGCCAGGCTCTCGCGGAGGGTCGGGGCCCCCTCGGGCTCGACGCCGATCACGCGCAGGGTCGGATCGTGAGCCTTGAGCGCCCGGGCGCAGCCGCCGATCAGTCCGCCGCCGCCGACCGCGATCACGACCGAGCGCACGCCGGGCAGGTCGGCCGCGATCTCGAGGCCGACGGTCCCGTTGCCGGCGATCACGGCGGGGTCGGCGAAGGCGTGGACGTAGGCCGCCCCGCTGGCCTCGGCCGCGGCGCGCGCGGCGCTGTCCGCGTCGTCCCAGACCGCGCCCACGACGCTCAGGCGGGCGCCCAGGCGCTCGAGGCGGGCGCGCTTCTCGGGCGGGGTGCTCTCGGGGACGTAGACCTCGACCGGGAGGCCGAGCTGCTGTCCGGCGCAGGCCAAGCCCGCTCCGTGGTTGCCGCCAGAGGCGGTGATCAGAGCGGGAGGCTGGGGGTCTAGGGCCAGGGCTGCGTTGAGCGCGCCGCGGAGCTTGAAGGACCCGCTCAGCTGGAGGCTCTCGAGCTTGAGGTGGAGCTCGGCGCCCTCAGAGAGGGGGAGGGGGGCGCTGGTTTGGCCGACCCCGACCAGGGGGGTCCGGCGGACGCGCCCCACGAGCCGCTGGGCGGCGCGAGAAACGTCCTCTGGGGTCACCCTCGCGAAGAGGGCGTCTGGCGGCAGGCTCACTGGCGATCAGGCACGGGCCAGGAGGGTCACTGAGGCGTCTGGACGTTGATCCCGCCGACCGCGCTCTGGTGCTTGTCCTGGGCGTAGGCCTTGAGGATCAGGGGGCCCTGGGGTCGGTCCGCGGGGAGCTTGATCACGGCCTTGAACACGCCGTTTTCGGCGGTCCCCGTCAGCTCGGTTCGGAGGACCTTCTCGTTGGCGCGGGCGTAGCGCTCGAGGCGCGTCTCGCCCTTGTGTCCCGGGCGGACGTCGAGGTCTCGCTGGACCTCGAGGGTGATTCGGACCGGGACGCGACCGTGGAGGCCGCGGACACGGCCGGTCACGAAGAGGTCGGGGTCGGGGCGGGCGGCGCTGAGGGTCGCCTCGAGGTCAATGCTCTTGAGCGGGACGGCGACCTTGAGGGCTGGGTCGCCGAAGAGGTTGTACATGTCCACGTGGCGCGGCATTTCGCTCTGGATCACGTCCTCACCCACGAAGGCTCCGGCGAGGGTCAGGACCTGATCACGGATCGGATCGGCCTTGCCCTTGCGACCTTGGGCCAGCGCGCGGCGAGCGCGGTCCAGGGCAGGGCCCAGGACCGGCGGTGTGTCGGGGAGGAAGAGGTCGGCGATCAGCTCTTTGGCCAAGAGGGCGTTGTGGACGGGGTGGCTGATTCGGCTGGCGCCGAAGAAGGCGACGGGGCCGCCGGGGGCCGCGAACATCTCCTCGCCAATGCTCTGCTGCTTGCCGTCGAGGTTGCCGTTCCAGCAGGCTATGGCGAACACGATCGGAGGCGGCCCGCCTTGGCGGAGGCGCGGGAGATCGCGGACGTCGAGGACTCGGTAGCGCTTGGCGGGCTGGCCCTTCTTGCCCTGGACGGTCAGCTGGTCGACGCTCCGCTTGCTCCCGTGGCCAATGTAGGCCATCACCAGGGCGCCTTCGTTGAGTCGCTCGACGACACGATCCGCGAAGCCCTCAGGCGGGTAGCAGTAGGCCGAGTTGGGGTTGGCGTAGGTCAGGTCGACGTCGAAGCCCAGGGGCAGGGTCTCCTTGATCACGCGGGTGAACACGCCCTCTATGGCCTTGTCGATCATGGGCGAGAAGCGCGCCTCGCCGGCGATCAGGGCGCACTGGCGCTGCCAGAGGCCAGGCTTGAGCTTGGTCTCGTAGTGGATCGTGCGCGCCACGACGCGCTGGATCACGCTCAGGTCGTTGCTCGGAAAACGTCCGATCGCGACCTCTGGGAATCCGTCGCCGTCGAAGTCGCCGTAGGGGCGATCCGTGGCGCACTTGCGGACCACGAAGGTTGGGGTCTGGTCGACGTCGCCGACCAGGAGGAGATACTTGGGCTTGACCCGTGCGACCTCTGCCCGGATCGCCTCTCGCCGCTCGGCGATCGAGCCGTGGGGGACCAAGAAGGCCGTGGCCTTGAGCATGCCCGCCCGCCGGTGGGTCAGGAGGGGCTGGATCCCCTTGGCGAGCTTCTGGGGCGTCACGACCAGGTAGTGGTCGAAGCGATCGACGCCGGGACGTTCGAAGTCCTGGCCCTGGGAGAGCCCTCCCAGGGCGAGGGTCAGCGCGAACGCGGCGAGAGCAAAGCGAGGTGTCATGGGCGCTCCAGGCTGCCCAGACTCTACACCTCCCGCCGGAGCTGCGGGGCTAGCCGCGCTGGAGGATCGTCACGACCGAGGTCCGGTCGTCGCCGCCCATGTTCTGGGTCAGGCCGATCTTGGGCTCGCCGGGGACTTGGTAGTCGCCGCAGCGCCCGAGGAGCTGGCGGAAGATCTCGCCGGCCTGCTTGACGCCCGTGGCGCCGACGGGGTGCCCGAAGGCCATGAGGCCGCCGCCGGTGTTGACGGGGATCTTGCCGTCGAGGGCTATGGCGTTGGTGTCGAGGAGCTCCTCCTTGGCCTTGCCGGGGCCCGAGGCGAAGCCTAGAGCCTCCATGGCGAGGATCTGAGCGATCGCGAAGCAGTCGTGGACCTCGGCGACCTGGATCTGGTCGGCGCTGACGCCGGCGGAGGCGTAGGCCTCGTCTGCGGCGAGCTTGGTGACGTCCATTTGCGTGAGGTCCGCGGGGCCCTCGATGGGTCCGGTCGCGTGGCCGTAGCCGGTGATCCGGACCGCGTCGGCGGGGGTCTTGCCGGCCTTCTTGAGGCCCTCGGCGCTGACGAGGATCAGGGCTGAGCCGCCGTCGGAGACCTGCGAGCAGTCGCTGATCTTCATGTAGGGCTGGAGCTCTTGGTTGCTCAGGAAGGCGGGGTTCTTGTCGCTGGCCTCGGAGGCGTGCTCGAGGCTCATGGGGACGGTCCGCATGTGCGCGAGGGGGTTCTTGGCCCCGTTGCTGTAGGCGTTGACGACGACCTTCGCGATATCGCTGGGCGCGATCCCGAAGGCCTCCATGTAGGCCTTGGTTCGCCGGGCGAAGAGGGCTGGGAAGGTGAAGGGGTCGAGCTCGCGCTGGCTCTCGTAGTGGCTGGCGCGGGCCAGGTAGTCGGCGCCGATCTTGGCGTTGACGGTGGTCTGGACTTCGGCGCCGCTCACGAGGACGACGTCGTAGCCGGCGGAGATCGCGTCGATTCCGTTGACGAGGGCCAAGGCGCCGCTGGCGCAGGCGCCCTCGACGCGGCTGAAGGGCTTGCCCATGAAGTCGGCGTGGGCGCTGGCGAGGACCGAGCCCAGGTGGCCCTGGTTGCAGAAGAGCTCGCCGACGAAGTTGCCCACGAAGCCCTTTTGGACGTCGGCGGGGGTGAGGTTGGCGTCCTCGAGGGCGCCCAGAGAGGCCGTCGCCAGGAGCTCTTGGAGGCTGGGGTTCTGCTTGACCCCGAAGTCGGGGTGCTTCTTCCAGATGAAGTCGGGGTGGAACTTCCCAATGAAGGGCGTGTGGTGGGCTCCGATCACGTAGACGTCGCGGCTCGGCTTCATGGCAGCTCCTTTGGGGACAGGCTCCCCTGGCGCGGGTCGGGCTGTGGGCCTCGGCGCCTCGTGTTGCCGCGCATTCTAGGGCGCGTTCGGCTTCGTGCACCTGGCGGCGCGGACGCGGCGCTCGGGCCCTGCGCGCGCCCCTCTCTGCAGGGCGACTTCGCGGCGCGAGCGCCCCGGGACCTGCTGCCTAGCGAGCCTCGCTCCAAGAGCCTGCTGGGGCTTCGGCCTCGAGGATCTCGCCCTCTGAGGGCTTGGGGGCCGGGGGGAGGGGCAGCGGAGGGACAGGGCGGAGCCAAGGCTCGGCCTCCTCGTCCTGGCCGATCCGCCACTCGCGCGCTGGGCGCCAGTCGAGGCCGTAGCGGGCCACGGGGACCGGGCCGCACTCGCCGGGGACGAGGTTGACGCCCTCGGCCTTGAGGCGGAGCGGGGTCCGCTCGGCAGTGGGGTCGTCTTCGGAGGGCGCGGGAGCCTGGGAGGGCACGGTCAACCAGGGGCCGGGGCGGTCCTCGACCACGACGCGCTTAGCAGGGGCCTGGCGAGGGTCGCTGGGCTCGAAGCCGGCCGGGCCCTCGGCCGAGGCGAAGGTCTCGACGGGCTGGCCGCCACGGGTCGTGACGCGCCAGCCGCCGCCGCCGGCTATGGCGACTCGGCGGCGAGCGCCGGTCTGGGCGAAGCCGGGGTCGCCGGGGCGCGGGCTGGTGCTGGAGGAGACCCGGCGCTCGCGCGGCTCCTCTCGCTCCTCGCCTTCCCACTTCACGGGGCGCGTCTCGGGCTCTTCTTCTGCCCAAGCCTCGGACTCGCTGGCTCCGACACAGCCGCTCAGGAGCCCGCAGGCGCCTAGGGCCAGGGTCGCGAATAGGAGCTGGGCGCGGCTCACTCTTCACCTCGGTGCTTGAGGACGTAGGCCAAGGCCTCCTTGGCGCAGGGGGTGTCGTACCCCATTTCGGCCAAGCGCGCGAAGGCTGAGGCGACCTTCTCCTGGTCGGCAGCGGCGACGCTGTCCCAGCCGTCGGTCTCATAGCGCAGGAGTTGGTTGCTGAGGTCCTTGATCGCCTCCTCGCGCTCCTTGTGATATCGCTTGCGCAGCGCGACCAGAATGTCGCCGAACACCTCCTCGTAGTTGACGCTCTGGCCGGGGTGATCAATGGCCCAGGCCGCGATCCTCAGGATCAGGTTCTTGCGCCAGACCTCGGGCTTCTCGTTGATCCCGACCAGGCTCTCGACGCGCTCCATGAGCTTGCCCGAGGGCGCCTCGGGCTTGCCGGTGATCCGGCTCGGGAGCTTCTCGCCGCCGTCGAAGGCCTTGACGTGGCGGAAGTAGTCGCTGAAGAGCTGCTCGTAGGCCGACTCCTCGACGAGGGCCAGGGCCCGGTGGACTTCGTCGCGGACCTCGCGGCGATACTCCTCCTCGGCGAGGTCTGCCAGGCTCTCGACGTCGAACCAGGGGCTCTCCTTGGGGAGCCGGAGGAACTCGTAGAGCGTCGTGTCGCGACAGATCTTGCGGATCTCCTTGAGGACGGCGAGGGGTGAGAGGCAGGGCGCGTCGGTGTCGTCGGCGGCTGCGTGGAGGATCGTCATGACCTCGCGGGGGCTGGCGCCGCGCCGCCCCTCGTAGGCTGCGTCTGGGATCCCTTCGAACTCTTCCTCGGCGTTGTCGAACTCGCGCGCGATCTCCTCGGCGTGGGCCAAGAACTCGCGCCGCTCGCTGTCGCTCCAGCCGAGAGGCGCTTGGCCGGTGTCGTAGAGGCGGGCCTTGTCGAGGGGCGTCATGCGCTCGACCAGCTTGCAGATCTCGCCCTCGTAGTGGTGCGGGTTCGGGCGGCGAAGTCGCGTGAGGACAGACCAGAGCGCTGTGATCTTCGCGACGTGGGGGGCGACGGGCTTGCCTTGGGCGAGGGCGCTCAGGCGCGGCGCGTAGATCCGCTCCTCTTGGCTGACCTGGAGCAGGTAGGGCGCCCGCACGAGCTCGAAGCGCCCCTTGAAGCTGGGGAAGTCCGAGTTGTGCTTGAAGATCGTGAGGTTCTTCTCGTTGGCCGTCGCGAAGAGGACGAGGTCCAGATAGGCCGTGGCGTCGGGGAGGCTGATCGAGCCCTTCTCGCTCGTGGTCAGGAGGTATTTGTTCAGCTCGAGGGGCCGCTTGAAGAAGTCCGAGTATTCGACGAGCCCGCGGTTGGCGTCGATCAGGTCGCCTGAGAGCTCGTGGAGGGAGCTCTGGTTGAGGATCGGCGGGAGTCGGTAGCTCTTCTCGAGGTTGAGCGGGCGCGCGGCGGCGTCGACGTTGCGCTGGGGCTGGATCACGACGGCGCAGGAGCGGAAGCGCTGGCTGATCGCGATCCGCTCGACCTGGACGTGTTGGACGACGCGCTCCCAGTCCCCTTGATAGGCGTTGGAGAGGGCGCGGAAGATCTCCTTGTTCTTGCCGCAGAGGTCGCCGTGGAGGAGGAGTCGAGGGAGCCGCTCAAGGGGAGCGTCTGCGGCCTTGAACACGCGCTCGAGGAGCTCGCGGCGGTCCTCCTTGGGGATCAGGAGGAGAGGGTGGTCCTTGAGCTCGTCGCCGAGGCGGAAGCTGACTTCTTCGGGGGGGAGGTAGGCCAAGCTCTCGTTATCGCGCTCTGGCTTCTCGAGGAAGCCGAGGTTGGTCCGCTCCCAGTTGTCGCTAAAGACCCAGTTGAAGCGGTAGATCGCGCCCTCGGGACGAAGCGAGTAGTCCTCCATGCCCGCGATCAGGCACTCGACGAAGGTCGACTTGGCGGTCCCGTTGGGGCCGTGGATCATGAGGAGCTTGTCGACGCGGCCGCGCTCGCAGAACGAGCAGAGGTGCTGGTAGATCTCGTTCTGGACGTCCTCTTGGCCGAGGACGCGCGTCGCGCCGCCGTTGAATTCCGAGTCGAAGAGCTTGAAGCGGCGCCGGCTGGCGCGCACGGCGTGGACCTCGCGAGTGCCGTAGAACTCGAACATGTCCCGGAGGTAGTGCGGCGAGTCGCGGATATGGAGCTGGGGGTTGGCGCTGACCTCGCCGAAATACTCCCTGAACGAGAGGATCTGCCGTCGGGACGAGAAGCGCTCGCGTGAGCGAGCGCCGAGACCCGCCAGGAGGTCGGCGTCAGCGTCGGATCGGGAATCCTGGGCCTCGTCGCCCATTTGGAGGCTCCTCTCGCTCGTCTTCGAGCGCTTAGCCAGCATACCGGGCTCGCTCCCCCTGTCAGTAGATGGATGACGCGGGTCGATAGCAGCAGGGAAGGGCGGGGGCTGTGGGCATCTACCGGCTCCACCAGCCCTTAGCTCGACCATCGCCTAGATGTCGGATGGCCCATCTAGGGTTTGCGCGATGGCTGTCCCGGTTGGGGCGGTCGAGAACTCTAGCCATTGAGAGGTGCCAAATGCTCGTAGGGAAGGGAGCTCTAAGTTTCCGAGCCTTCCAGGTCAACGGAAAGGGATCCGTCCCGACCACCGAGCGTCTGCTCGGTCGCCTGGACCAATTCGCGTTCGCCGGAATCGACACGGTCGAAGAGGGGCACCAGCATGGCTGGATCGCCCCCGACCATCTCTTTGACGGCGACTTTCACGCCGCCAAGGTCTATCGGGGCCAATACGCCGTGTTCGCGCTCCGAATCGACACTCGCAAGGTCCGGGGTCCGGTCCTCGCGGCCCACACCGCGATCGCGATCCAAGACGTCTTGGACGCTGAGGGCCTCGAGCGCCTCTCGGGGCGCCGCAAGCGCGAGATCAAGCAGGAGGTCAAGCGAGAGCTCCTGGCAGAGACGCCGCCCGTCCAGCGCGCCTATGGCGTGTTTTGGAACGTTCGCTCGCGACGGGTCTACCTCCAGAGCACCTCGAAGACCGTGATCGAGGCCTTCCGGACGCTCTTTGAGCGGACCTTCGAGCTGACCGCCGAGCCGGCAATGCCTGGTGTTCGTGCTGCGGCCTTCGCTCACGAGAAGGGGCGCCTCGAGGCGCTCAAGGACGCACGACCCCTCATCCTCAACTTGACCAAGCCCGGCGTTCGCGAACCCGAGCTGGCGACCGTTTAAGGAGGCCCCATGGCACTCGACGATCTGGCCTTCGCCATTGAACGCAGCTTCTTGGCTAGCGAGTTCCTGACTTGGCTCTGGTTCCGCTGTGAGACCGAAGGCGGAACCTTCGACCTCCCCAGCGGTGGGCTCAGCATCGCTGTGGAGGACGCTCTGCAGCTCGCGAGCTGGGACGAAGACGGCGTCAAGGCCTCCCTGCGGGGCGGCGCGCCGACCAAGCGTCCTGAAGCGGCCCACGCTCTCGCCGCAGGCCTTCTCCTCTCCAAGGCGCGCTTCGTTGGCGCGCGAGGTGGACGCGAGTGGCTCTTCGCTCTCGACGGCCAGACCCTCGACCTGACCAGCGTCAAGGTCGTGGACCCTGAAGACGACGACGAGCCGGAGGACAGCCTCTGCGACAAGCTCGCCGCTGGCGAGGAGTTGCGCTTGGCAATCGACGAGCTCTACGACGTCTTCTTGGGGCTTCGTCTCGACGACGACTGGAACGCAATCGAGGTCGAGCGGATTCGCGGCTGGGTCAGCAGCAAGCTCAAGCAGGCGCAGACGGCTCTTCAGCTCGTCTAGTCGGGACCTCCTGGCTCCAGCTCGACGCGATTGACTGTCGCGACTGGACGGATAAACGAGCGCGAGCGGCGAAGCAGGTAGCTTCGCCGCTCGTTGCGTTGGTTCTCGCTTGGCTTGCTGGGCGCTTGCCCGCGCTAGCCAGGATTTGCGCTCGGCTAGTTGCCGACGACAGCGTTCGTGGAGCTTCCGTCGACCGCGAAAGTGACCTGGCCGCCGGTGTTGAAGAAGAGGAGGCCCGCCATGGAGGCGCCGAAGTAGCGGTCGCCCGTGGTGCCCTGAGCCGTCGCGTTCGCGTGGCAATACCAGACGAACTGGTCGTTGGGCGGAGCGGGGACGGTGAGGACAAAGTTGTAGCCTTGGCGTGTCCCAGTCGCGAGGACCTCGTCAATCAGGTCGTCTTGCATAGTCGACCCTGTGTTGGTCAGGGCCGTCAGCGTCGCGGCGAACTCGTTCGTCCCGTTGGCGTCCTTGTCCCCCTCTCGGAAGACCGTCTGGGCGCTCACGATTGCCTTGAGTGAGCCAATGGCCGCAGCCTCGTTGCCATTCTTGCGGGCTGAGAGAAGGTTCGGAATCGCGATGGCCGCAATGATCGCAATGATCGCGATGACGATCATGAGCTCGATGAGCGTGAAGGTTTTGCGAGTCGGGATCAATGGTCGGTCCTTCGGTGCAGTTTTGCGACGGCTGGCTCTGCCTGACGCAACCTTGGGGCCAAATACTGAACGATCTCGTAGGAAATTGAAAGGGGGGGGTGGGGGACTTCTGGCAGCAACCTAAGGCTAGGTCTTGCAAGCCTAAGCTAGGTCCAAGAGCACAAGATAATGTCGCAGTGGAGACCTCTTCCTGAGGGGAGGGTCACAATCTTGGGCAGCCAGATTGGGCAGGTGAGGTGCTTCTGCCGGTCGAGCAGCTGAGAGGAGTTCTTTGGAAGGTCTCAACCAATGAAAAAAGGAGCGGCCGAAGCCGCTCCTTCTTTCGTAGTTGAACGAATTGGGTTCTTAGTTACCCAGAACCGCGTTCGTCGAGCTACCGTCGCTGGCGAAGGAAACCGCCGCGACCGAGTTGAAGAAGATCAAGCCGGCCATGTTGCCACCGAAGTAGCGGTCACCAGTGGTGCCCTGAACGGTCGCCTGAGCCAGGCAGGTCCAGACGAACTGGTTGTCGGGCGAGCCAGGGGTCGTCATGGTGAAGTTGTAACCCTGCTTCGTGCCGCTGCCGAGCACCTCGTCAATGAGGTCCTCGGTGCCGGCCGCACCAGTGTTGGTGAGAGCCGCGAGGGTCGCAGCGTACTCGAGGGTGTTGTTGGTGTTCTTGTCGCCTTCGCGGAACAGGGTCTGCGCGTTCGCGATCGCCTTCAGACCACCGATGGCGGCAGCCTCGTTACCGTTCTTACGAGCGGACAGGAGGTTGGGGATAGCGATAGCGGCGATGATGGCGATGATAGCGATAACGATCATCAGCTCGATGAGCGTGAACGCCTTCTTGGTCTGAAGCTTCAAAGGTCTCTCCTTGTGGATTTTGGTCTCGGGTGGTCCCGGGGACCTTACTCGCAAGTCACGCGCCAAAGCATGCTGCGAGTTAAGCCACCGTTTGTTGAACCGTGGTGCCTCCCCCTCTTCCGAGATGGGTGACGATTTGTGGCACGGGGTGTCGCGAATCGTCACTGATCTCGGCGGAAGCGAAAAGCGTTATAGGGCTGACTGGAAGGGTTCGCAAGCAGGAAATGGCACCCTTCTCTGGGCTTTCCGGGGCTCAGGAGCGACCCTCAGGCGCTCTCAAGCCTTGCTTGAGGATCGGCCTCGTCGCGGCTTGAGGTCAGCGGGGAGGAGCAGGGACCCTTAGGTCCATATGTGGAAGCAGGTTACGCCTTCTCCTCGAGGCCCGCCTCGGGCTCCTCCTCCTCTGGTGGGGGGCCGCAGAAGCGCTCGCTGGCACCGTCAGTTTCCTGCCAATTTCTCCGCTCTTCTTCGCTGGTGCGCAGCCATCCGCCCATCTTGGGCACGTCTTGGCGACCGAACCAGGCCATGACGGCCAGACCACAGGCAAACATGGCCATGCAGAGGAGCTGGCCCCGCGAGAGGCCTATGGCAGCGAACTCCATGTTCTTGAGATGGTTGTCTGGCTCGCGCCAGAACTCGGCGATGAATCGGGCCACGGCATAGGCAGCGAGCCAGGCGCCGGTCAAGAGGCCTGGTTTCTGGGGGCGGCGGGCCAGGAACACGACGAGGAGCCAGCAGGCGAGACCCTCACCGAGGGCTTGGAAGACTTGGCTCGGGTAGCGATCGTTGAGGAGCGGGCGGACGGCGTCTGCAGCCCCCGGGACCTTGCTCTGAATCTGAGTGATGGTCCAGAAGGCGAGTTCGGTTCCTTGGCGTCCCGCGGGGGCGGTCAGGCCCTGGGCGCTGAGGTTGGTAGCCAGTTGGTCGAACTGGGCGGGGTCGGTCCACTCCAGCATTTCGCTGGGGAACTTCATGGCCGTCCCAGCCAAGGCGTCGCCAGGGCTCGCGATTCGGCCGTAGAGCTCGCCGTTTATGAAGTTGGCGCAGCGTCCAATGAAGAGGCCTATGGCGCCAATGAAGGCGCAGAGGTCGCCGAGGTGGGCCCAGCGGTGGCGGTAGCGACGCGCGAGGTAGATGGTTCCGACCAGGAGGCCCAAGACGCCGCCGTGGGCGGACATGCCGCCCTTGTGGAAGGCCAGCATGTCCCAGAAGGGGAAGGAGTCGCTGAAGCCAAGCAGAGAGGGCTTGTAGAAGATCACGTAGCCGACGCGCGAGCCTATGACGACGGCTATGGCGAGGGTCGTTATGAAGTCGGCGCTCTCGTGAGGGCGCAGGGACGAGATCCCCTTCTTCGACATGCGCAGGAGGAGGAGGTAGGCGACGAAGAAGCCGAGGAGGTAGGCCATTCCGTACCAGCGGATCGGCCCCCCTTCCCAGAGCTGAATCACGTAGGGGTCTAGGTCGTGGACCCAGGTGGCCAGTTCGAGCACGGTGGGGCTCTCCCGACGGGGGACGAGGGGTCCCCCTGCTGAGCGCCGAGGGCGCCGCTACCTCAGGCGTCTGTGTCGCCCGAGGACCTTATGCTGTGTTACCAGGATCCGAGTTGCCAGGATCCGCGACCTCGCGCGCGCGAGGCTCTCCCTAGACCTTGCCTTACCACTCCCGCTTCAAGCAATCCTGGAGGACTTTGTCCCAGGCGCTGGAGTCGGCGCGTACGGCGGCGCTGACGCGCTTCACGTATTGCTTGTAGGCACTAGCGATCTCCTTCTTGAAGACCTCCTCGGCCTTGCCGTCCTTGATCGCGGCGTTCGACTTGGACTCGTCGTCAATGAAGACCTCCTCGAGGAAGGCCTCGGCCAAGCGGCGCGCGTGCTTGAGATCGGACTCCGTGACGGGTTCGGCAGGCTCGCCCTCGTCGCCGGCTGCAGGAGCAGCTTCAGCTGCCTCGGCAGCCTTGGCCTCTGCCTCCTTGGTCGCGGCTTCGGCGGCTTCGAGGCGACTGCGGAGGTCGTCGACTTGACTCTGGAGCGTCGCGGAGGTCTCCTCTGCGGCCTTGGTGGCAGCTTCGGCAGCTTTGACCTTGGCCTCGGCGGCCTCGAGGGCGGCCGGGTCGGCGCCGCCGCCAGGCTCCTCGTTCTCGAGGTCGCGGAGCTGAGCTTCGAGCTGGGCGACCTTGCTCTGGGCTGCGGCCGCGAGCTGCTCGGCGTCGGCCTTGGCCTCGAGGGCGCGGGCTTCGGCTTCGAGGGCGGCCTCAGCGGCTTCGGCTTCGAGGCCGTCCCCGCCATTGGCAGCTAGCTCGTTGAGCTCTTTGCGCGCGGTCGCGAGCTCGCCGAGGAGGCTCTTGGTTCGAGCCTCGACCGCCTTCGCGATGAGCGACTCGAGCTCCTCGAAGTCGAGGACCGAGACCGTTTCCACGGCGTCGCTCTGGACGTCGTCGACGCCGTACTTGGGAGTGATTTGGGACAGGAGCTCTTCGGGCTTCACGGCAGCCTCCAAGGGTCAGGAGCCTATCAGAATCGTGGCGCTGAAGGTCCTCGCTAGCGTCGCTCCGAACTGTCAAGGCCGAGACGGGGAGCGCCCGAGCAAACCAGCCCCCCAAACAAAAGCGCGCCGGCCAAGGGCCGGCGCGCTTCGCGAGTTCGAGTGCCCGGGGGCTTCCTCGGCGTCGATTACTCGGCGGGCGGAGTGAGCGGAGCCTGGGCGGCCTCGAGGGCGGCAGCCTCGGCGGCCTCCTCGGCGGCAGCGGCAGCGGCCGCAGCAGCGGCAGCGGCCTCAGCGGCTTCGAGCGCAGCCTTGTGCTTGCCCTTCTCGGGGGCGGGAGCGCCCTCCTCGATGGCTTGGCGCAAGGAGAGACCGATCTTCCGCTCGTCCTGGTCGACCTTGATGATCTTGACGTGGACGCCGTCGCCGGGCTCGACGATCGAGTTCGGGGTGTCGACCTTGTGGTCGGCGAGCTCCGAAATGTGGAGCAGTCCCTCGAGGGTCTCGGTCAGCTCGACGAACACGCCGAAGTTCGTGACCTTGGTCACGATGCCTTCGACGATGGCGCCGACGGGGAAGTCGAGCGGGATCTTGCGGTCCCAGGGATCTTCCTCGAGCTGCTTCATGCCGAGGGCGATCCGCTTCTTGTCCTGGTCGACCGCGATCACGACCGCCTTGACCTCTTGGCCGCGCTCGAGGATCTCGCTCGGGTGCACGACCTTCTTGGTCCAGCTCAGGTCGCTGACGTGGAGGAGACCGTCGATCCCCTCTTCCAGCTCGACGAAGGCGCCGTAGTTGGTGAGGTTGCGGACGACGCCGCTGACCTCCTTGCCCGGAGGATACTTGTCGTCGACGAGGGTCCAGGGGTTGACCTCGACCTGCTTCATACCGAGCGAGATCTCTTGCTTGGTCGGGTTCACGTCGAGGATCACGACCTCGACCTTGTCGCCGATCTGGACGATCTCGCGCGGGTCGTTGATCCGCTTGGTCCACGACATTTCGCTGACGTGAACGAGGCCCTCGACGCCCTCCTCGAGCTTCACGAACGCGCCGTAGCTGAGGATGTTGACGACGGAGCCGGTGAACTTGGCGCCGACGGGGTACTTGGCCTGAATGTTGGCCCAGGGCGACTCGGCGAGCTGCTTCATGCCGAGCGAGATTCGCTCGCTCTTGGAGTCGATCTTGAGGACCTTGACCTGAACGCTGTCGTTGATCTTGACGATCTCGCTCGGGTGGGTGACCCGGCCCCAGCTCATGTCGGTGACGTGGCAGAGACCGTCGATCCCGCCGAGGTCAATGAACGCGCCGAAGTCGGCCAGGTTCTTGACGACGCCGTCGACGATCGCGCCCTCGTGCAGGCGCTCGAGGAGCTCCTTCTTCTTGGCCTCGCGCTCCTCCTCCAGGAGGCGACGTCGCGAGACGACAATGTTCATGCGAGCTTCGTCGATCTTGATGATCTTGCACTCGATCTCGCGGCCGATCCAATCGCCGACCTCGTTCACGCGGCGGATATCGATCTGGCTCGCGGGGAGGAAGACCGGGACGCCGATATCGACGAGGAGTCCGCCCTTGATCTTGCGGGTGACCTTGCCCTTGACGGCGTCGCCCTTCTTGTGGTCCTCGATGACCCGCTCCCAGCCCTTTTGCCGGTCGGCCTTCTTCTTCGAGAGCATCACGAGGCCGCTCTCGTCCTCGAAGGCCTCGAGGAGGACGTCCACCTTGTCACCGATATCGACTTCGTCGCGGTTCTTCCAGTGGTCGATGGGGATCACACCCTCGGACTTGTAGCCAACGTCGACGATCACGTCGTCGCCAATGATGTTGAGGATTCGGCCCTGGACGATTCGGTCGGGGCGGAGGTCGGCGACGCCGGTCGTGTAGAGCTCCTCGAGGGCGCGGCTGCCGGAGGCGCCGATGACTTCGGCGACCTGGCGGTCGAGCTCTTCTAGGGGGAGGTCGTACTTCTTGACGAGTTCGTTAGTTGGCATATGGGTCTCTGCGGACGCTGACGCGCCCTGGGTGGGATGGTCAATGCGGGCTCTAGAGCCCTCGGTTGGACGGATGTGTCCTAAGTGGATCTCAGTGGAGCCGGTCTCCGCCGAGAGAAGAGCGCCGGTTCTATCCCCCCAGGAGGGCCTCGTCAACGATGGGGCCCAGGAATCAAAAGACTTGCGAGCGATTTCGCAGGCTCGCTTCGCCTCCCTCTGGCGGAGGTGTGGGTTGCCTCGAGAGCTTCGGCGGGCCAGGATCCGGGCTCTCGTCGAGAGGAGTCTCCCCCGTGAACACCCTGACCGCAGTCCTCGGGAACTCCCAACGCTTGGACGGGGGCTCCATGTTCGGCAACGCGCCGCGGGCCGTGTGGTCGCGCTGGCTCCAGCCCGACGAGGAGCACCGTGTCCCCTTGGCCTGCCGGGCGATGCTCGTAGAGGAGCCCTCGGGCCGCCGGATCCTGTTCGAGGCAGGGGTCGGGACCTTCTTCCCGCCCAAGCTCCGCGAGCGCTTCGGCGTCATGGAAGAGGAGCACATGCTCCTGGCGAACCTGGCCGCGATCGGGGTCACGCCAGAGCAGATCGACGTGATCGTGCTCAGTCACCTCCACTTCGACCACGCCGGCGGGCTCCTGACCCCCTATCGAGAGGGGCAGCCGCTGGAGCTCTGCTTCCCACGCGCCCACTACGTCGTGGGGCAGGCGGCCTGGGAGCGGGCTCTCGCGCCTCACCCCCGCGACCGCGCGAGCTTCATTCCCGAGCTTCAGCCGCTCCTCGAGGCCACGGGGCGCCTCGAGCGGGTCCCAGCCGGGGGGCGCTCGGAGGTCCTGGGCGAGGGCTATCGCTTCCACGAGAGCCATGGCCATACGCCAGGACTCCTCTTGAGCGAGGTCCAGACCGCCGAGGGGCCGGTGGTGTTCGCAGGCGACCTGATCCCAGGCCGGCCCTGGGTCCACCTCCCGATCACCATGGGCTACGACCGCTACCCCGAGCTCCTGATCGACGAGAAGACGGCCCTCCTCGAAGACCTCGTGAGCCGGGGGGCGCGGCTCTTCTATACCCACGATCCCGAGGTCGCCCTGAGCGCGCTCGCCAAGGACGAGCGCGGCCGCTTCGGGGCGGCGGATCCAGTGGCCGAGCCCCGCAGATGGCCTGTGGCCTAGCGCTCGGGCGGGGATGGAGCTACCTGATCGAATCGGGCCCTATATGGTGCAGCGCGTCTTGGGGGAAGGCGCCATGGGGAAGGTCTACCTCGCTAGGCACCCCAGGCTGGGCCGGGAGGTCGCGATCAAGCTCCTCCACGAGCGGGACCCGGGCCTCGTGGCGCGCTTTCAGCGCGAGGCGGAGGTCATGGCTCGGATCCGGCACGAAGGGGTCGTAGAGGTCTACGAAGCGGGCGTCCACGAAGGTGAGCCTTACCTCGTCTTGGAGTTTTGTAGGGGGCGAGATCTGGCGGCGGTCCTCCGGGAGCGCGGCGCGCTCCCTCCCCAAGAGGCCGCGCGCCTCGTGGCAGAGATCGCGCGCGGGGTCTCTGCCGCTCACGTAGCGGGCGTGATCCACCGCGACCTCAAGCCTGCCAACGTGCTGGTCGACAGGGACGGGTGTCCCAAGGTGACGGACTTCGGGATCGCGGCCGCTCGAGCCGGACGAATCCAGAGCCTGACTGAGAGCGGCGTGATCTTGGGGACGCCCTCCTACATGGCGCCCGAGCAGGCGAGGGACTCTCGGAGCGCAGACGCTCGGAGCGACGTCTACGCCTTGGGCGCGATCCTCTACGAGTGCTTGACCGGGCGGCCGCCCTATCAGGGAGCGACGAGCCTGGCGGTCTTGAGCAAGGTCATGGCGGGTCAGCTGGAGCCGCTCCCGGTCGAGGTTCCGGCGGCCTTGGCGGAGGTCGTGACCTGCGCGCTCTCGCTGGATCCTGGCGATCGCTTCGCGCAGGCCGCCTACCTGACTGAGGCCTTGGAGGAGGCTCTGGCAGCCGAGGAGGTCGGCCCCTCCTCTCGGCCTCGTTGGCTCGCGCCGCTGGTCGTCGCGGGAGGACTCTTGGCGCTGTCTGGCCTGGCCCTTGCGTCGAGCCTAGCCGTCCCGAGTCCGACTCCCAGCAGAAGCGCCAGCCCGGCTCCCAGTGGAGGCGCCAGCCCCAGCAGAAGCGCCAGCCCGGCTCCCAGTGGAGGCGCCAGCCCCAGCGGAAGCGCGAGCCCGGCTCCCAGCGAAAGCGCCAGCCCGGCTTCCAGCGGAGGCCCGAGCCCGAGCCCGATCTCCGCCGAGCTACCTCTCTGCCGCCGGCGCGCGCACTTCCTGGACAAGCAGCGATTTCTCCGGGCGAAGGTCCCCGAGCTGCGCGCTGCGGTGGAAGCGGGGAATCCGGCAGCCATGACTCAACTCGCGCGTCGCTTCTTGGAGGGCCGCGACGTCTCCATGGACCCCAAGAAGAGCGCCGCCATGCTCGTGCGGGCGGCAGAGGCGGGCGACACCGAGGCTATGGTGAACCTCGTCCACTACTACACGAACGGGTTGGGCGTCGAGCGCGACCCCGAGCAGGCAGCTCGCTGGACGAGGGTGGCTGGTGACCTGGGCTCCTACGCGGTGCTTCTGGTGCGCTCCAGCGGCATGGCTCCCGAAGAGGTCGAGGCCCTCCGCGCTCGGGCCTGGAAGATCGCTCGCGGAGACGCTGAGCGGGGTGATCCAACCGCGACGGCTGCGCTCCTCAGGGACCGCTGGGTCGTGGGCGATTTGGAGGGCATGGAGCGCTGGCTGGCGCTGGGCCTCGAGCAGGGGGCGCGAGAAGCCTGGCTCCTGCAGGGTTACCTGCTGCGAATTCGCGGCGCCGAGGCGCGGGAATACGCTGACGCCTTTCAGCGCGCCTCGGAGCTGGGCAACGTCGAGGCGACTTGCGCCTGGGCGCGCTGCCTCCTGGAAGGGACCGGCGTCCCCCGAGACGTCCCCCGAGGGGAGGCGCTCTTGCGCGGCCTCGAGGCCAGGGACCCCCAGGGGGTCGGTCTCGAGCGGGTTCGGCGCCTCTTCCACCAGGGCAAGCGCACCGAGTGGTGGCGAGAGCTGGAGGCGCTCCTGCGCGTCAAGCCAGCCGCCCTCCTTGGCCACCGCTGGGGGGACCTCGCGATTCACGTTTTGGACGCGATTCCAGAGATCGAGTCGGCCAGGCGTCAGCGGGCCCTCGACCTATTGGGACGCTTCCTGTCTCGCTCCTCTCCGCTGCGGACCTTCGACGAGCGGATCCCTTACAGCCTCGGCCTGATGGTCGCGAAGCAAAGGGGGCCGACTTCCTACGCGAGGCGGCTCTTCGGGCGCGCAGCCCGCCTCGGCAGCACGGGGGGTGCCTACAGCTATGGAAACCTCCTCCTTCGTGAGGGGTCGGAGCAGGCCGCCGAGGAGGGGCTGCGCTGGGTAGGCAAGGCAGCGGAGCGAGGGAGCTCGCGAGCCTGGCGCCACCTTGCTCAGATGTACCAGCGGGGGCAGCACGTCGCAGAAGACGAACTGCGAGGGCTCGATTGCCTGGCTCGGGCGGTAGAGCTTGGCGACGAAGACGCCGTCCACGAGCTGGCTTCGCGCCTCATTTTCCTGGGCCGCTATGCCGAGGCGGCTCCGTGGGCTGAGCGATTGCGCACCCAGGGGAGGGTCTCGGGCGAGGTCGGGCTGAGTGTGATTCGGGTCATGTGCGGACCGACTCGCGAGGACGCCAAGGCCGGACTCCTAGAGCTAGAGTCGTTAGCCAGCTCTGAGCGCGAGGCGAACTTGGCCCTCTCGACCATGTATCGCCTGGGCAAGGGAGTCTCGCCTGACCACGCCAAGGCCGAGTTCTATCTCAAGCGCGGACGCGAGATGACGAACAAGAAGCCCTGAGTTGCACGGCTTCGCTTGAGAGGGTCCTCCTCGGCTATTCTCTTAGGCGGTGGAGACCCCAGCTCAGATCGGCCCCTTCTCCGTTCGGCGGGTCCTCGGCACCGGCGCCGCGGGGAGCGTGTTCCTCTGTGACCACCCGCGCCTGGGCTTGCCGGTCGCGGTCAAGGTCCTCCACGATCAAGACCCCGACGTCTTGGCTCGCTTCCAGCGCGAAGCGGAGCTGACCTCGCGGATCAAGCACCCTAACGTGGTCGAGGTCTTCGAGGCCGGCAGTAGCCCGGAGGGCCCCTACCTGGTCCTGGAGTTCTGCTCTGGAGAGGACTTGGCGAGCGCGCTCAAATCGCGCGGCGCGCTCCCTCCTGCCGAGGCTGCGCGACTGGTGGCCCAGCTCGCGCGCGGCGTAGAGGCGGCTCACCAGGTGGGCGTGGTTCACCGCGACCTCAAGCCGCAGAACGTGCTCGTGACCGACAGAGGTCCCAAAGTGACGGACTTCGGGGTCGCGCGCGAGGAGCGGGAGAGCGCCCTCGAGGCGCTGACTCAGAGCGGGGTGATCCTGGGGACACCCTCCTACATGGCGCCAGAGCAGGCCAAGAGCGCGCGAGGGGCTGACGAGCGGAGCGACGTCTACGCCCTGGGCGTGATCCTCTATGAGTGTGTGGCGGGTAGGCAGCCTTTCCCGGGGAACACGACCCTCGAGGTCCTGAATCGCGTCGTCGAGGGAGCTGCGGATCCCCTCCCCGCAGAGACCCCCAAGGGCTTGGCGCAGGTCGTTCAATGCGCCATGTCAGTGGATCCTGCCGGTCGCTTCAGCAGCGCGGCCTTCCTGGCCGAGGCCCTCGAGGGGCTGGACTTCGGGCCCGCGCCTCGAAGCACGCCGGTCCTGGGTGTGGCGATCGCGGGGTTCGCCTTGGGCGCGCTCGTGGTGGGGGTCGCGTTCGCGCGCGGGGCCCTGGGGGTCAGCGCGGCCTCGCCCGGGGCGTCCGAGATAGAGTCCCCGAAGGACACGCGGGGAGGTGAGCCGGGCCCGAGTTCGCCGCCTCGCTCGCCGCCTCGCTCGACGCCTCGCTCGACGCCGACCCCGACTCCACGCCTCGCTGGCGCGTATCGGAGCGAGGGCTACTTCCTCGAGAAGCAGCGAGCCTGGCGCCTGCCTCGTGTCACTCAGCTCGAGATCCTTGCTGCCCAGGGGAACTCGGCGGCGAGCCTGGCAATGGGCCTCCGCTACCAAGGAGGCTTGGGCGGCGTTAGGCAGAGCAGGGCTCGGGCGATCGAGATCTTCGAGGGCCTCGCCGCGAAGGGGAACGCCGACGGCATGACCGGGCTAGGCCTCTTGCTGGGGCGAGAAGGTCGAGCGCGGCGTTCTCAAGAGCTCCTTCAAGAAGCGCGTTCACTCGGGAGTCATGACGCAGCCTGGATCCTGGCTGTGAGCGCCGAGGATCGATCGGCGGCCGTGGAGGCCGCCCGCGTGAACGCGAAGCTTGGGGACCCGAGCGCGATCTACTTCCTGGCGGATCGCGCCTTCGCCCGAGGCGACGGCGAGGAGACCCTGGCTTGGTGTGGGCGGGCGGTCGAACTCGGCTTGCCGAAGGGCTTCTCGATACGGGCCCGTCTGGAGCGGGTCCAGCCCGAGAGCGACGCCGCGCAGGTGGCTGCTGACTATCGCCGGGGAGCCGCTGGAGAAGACGCGGAGGGCCTGTGCGGCTTCGCCCGCTGCCTGATCCTTGGGGAGGGCGTTCCCAGGGACCTAGAGGCGGCGCAGGTCTATCTGGACCGGGCCCTCGAGGCGCGCCCGGTTTGGGTTCGTTTCGAGCGGGTCCTCTACTTCGCCGCCAAGGGAGACCGGAGGGCCTGGTTGGCCGAGGTGGCGGGGCTCCTCGATCTTGGGGAGCGCGACGCCTCGCCGGATCTCTGGGGCTGGCTCGGCCTGCACGTCTCCAGTCAGAGAAACTCCTGGCGGGGGGCCTTGGTGGCCTCGGCCAAGTTCCTCTCTCGCAGCAAGCCCTACCTCTCGCTCAACCCAAAGGTGCCCTTTCGGACGGGCCTCGCGATTCAGGCCAAGCAGATCCCAGTCTCTAGGGATCCCGTAGAAGCGGCGGCCTTGCTCTATGAGCGATCTGCGAAGCTCGGCCATCCCGAGGCTCGCTACGCCTACGGACACGCCTTGGTCTACGGCCGCGGGGTTCCTCGCGACGTGAAGCTGGGTCTCGCCATGGTGGAGGCGGCGGCAGAGGAGGGCGTCGCGCTCGCGTGGGGGCGCCTGGGGGACCTCTATCACCAGGGTCTTCAGGGGCAGATCGAGGTGGACCGCGTTAGAGCGCGGGCCTTCTATCGGCGCGGTGCCGAGGGGCGAGACCCCAACAGCTGCTTCAAATATTCTGCAATGTTGCTGCGGGGGGAAGACCTCGAGGAGGGCGCTCGCTGGGCCAAGCAGGCCGCGGAGCTCGGGAGCGTTCCGGGCGCGATCTCCTACGCGAACTGTCTCTTGAAGGGGCGCGGCGTCGAAGCGGACGCGGCTAAGGCCCTCCCTGTCCTCGTGCGCTTGTCGAAGCGAGAGCCTGTGGCCTGCGACGTCTTGGCCCAGGCCTATCAGGACGGCGTGGGTGTCGAGGTCGACTCAGAGAAGGCGGCCAGCTATGCCGCCCAGGCCGACGCGTTGCGACGAGCCAAGCGGGGCTACTGAGTGCCTGTGCCTGTCCAAATCGGCAAGTTCAGGGTCCTGCGCCAGCTTGGGTCGGGGGCCATGGGCGCCGTGTTCCTGGCTCGCCACCCGGGACTCGGCCAAGAGGTCGCGGTCAAGGTCCTCCACGATCGAGACCCCGAGGTCGTGGCGCGCTTTCGGCGCGAGGCCGAGATCATGGCCCGGATCAAGGACCCAGGCGTGGTTGAGGTCTTCGAGGCAGGCGTCCACGAGGGACAGCTCTTCTTGGCCATGGAGTATGTCCAGGGCCAGGACCTGGCAGAGCAGCTCAAGGAGCGGGGGGCGCTGCCGCCCGCTGAGGCGGTGGGCCTCATGGCTCAGGTCTCGCGCGGAGTCGAGGCGGCTCACCAAGCGGGGGTGATCCACCGCGATCTCAAGCCGGCCAACATTCTCCTGGACGCCTCAGGACGTCCCAAAGTGACGGACTTTGGAATCTCCTCGCGAGCCGGGCCGGGGCGCCATTCGTTGACCGAGACCGGGGTCCTGCTCGGGACGCCGGCCTACATGGCGCCTGAGCAGGCCTTGGACGCACGCACGGCCGACGCCAGGAGCGACGTCTACGCCTTGGGCGTGATCTTGCACGAGTGCCTCTCTGGGCAGCGCGCCTTTAGGGGTGCGTCGGGCCTGGCTGTGTTGACGGCCGTCGTGGAGGGCGACGCGGCGCCCTTGCCGAGCGGCTTGCCGCAAGAGGTCGTGGAGGTCGTCCGGGTCGCCATGGCCCTGGATCCAGGAGACCGCTTCACCTCGGCTGGGGTCCTGGCCGAGTCGCTGGAGGAGATCGGCGAGGCGGGCAACCCGCGGAAGGCGGGGGTCGGACGCTTCCTGGGCGTGGCGCTGACGCTGGCTCTCTTGGGTGGCCTCTTGGGCTGGGGGCTGCTCCAGGCAGGAATAGACAGGCCCTCTCCTGCTCCCTCTGTCCCGGTGGCCTCAACGCCTCTCGTTTCGCGGTCTCTGCCTGTCGCGAGCGCGAGCCCGACGCCCAAGTCGAGCCCTGGGCCCACGTCCTCCGCGACTCCGTCGAGCTTTCCCCCAGTCAAGAGCGCGGACTACTACACCGACAAGCGTCGCTTTTGGGGGCTCTCGGCGGCTGAGCTCGGGGGGGAGGCGGCAAGGGGTCACCCAGCTGCCCAGGCCCGGCTGGGGTCTCTGGCCATGGCGGGGCGAGTTGGGCTCCCCAAGGAGCAGGTCAAGGCCCTGCTTCTGAGCGCTGCTGAAGCGGGCGACCCTGAGGCCATGCTCATGCTCGCGGCCTGGCACGGCCGTCATAAGGTCGTCGCCCCGAGGAACTGGGCTCGAGAGGCTGCCGAAGCGGGGTCAGGCTCCGCGCTGCGCTCGCTGGGGCGTCCACTGAGTGAGGCCCGGGCGGCGGTCCTGGAGGCCGCTGGCCGCGGAGATCCCACCGCCCATGGGTTCTTGGTCAAGACGGCTCTGGAGGCTGGGGATCGCGAGGAGGCCCTCTCGCGTCTCGACGCTGGGATCGCGTTCGGGATCGAGAGGTTCCGGGCGATCCGGGCCCGGCTGCTGCGCAACACGCCGAAGGCCAACTACGCGAAGTCGTTCGAGGACTTTCAGGCCGCGGCGCACCTCCCGGAGGGGAAGTGCGGTCTGGCTCGAAGCTACGCTCTCGGCCTCGGGGTCAAGCAGGACCGGGCCCGCGCCCGGAAGCTGATTCAGGCGGCGAGCGAGCAGGGGTATCCCTATGCGCTCTTCGAGCTGGTCTACGTGGCCGAGGGCCCAGAAGAGCGCGCGGAGGCTCTGCGGGGCCTCAATGCCTTCGCGAAACGAGGGCCCGGCGAGCCCATGACCCCAGACTTCCTGTGGGGCGAGCTCGCGCTCTACCTCCTCGAGGTGGAGGCGCGCTCAGGCCGCCGAGCCGGCGCCATGCTTCGCCTGGCCAAGCCGCTGACCTCGACCGACGCCAGGGTGCCCCTCAAGCTGGGGATTCTGATCCTCATGGGCGAGACGGGTCGGCATGGGTTCGACCCCATGACTCTCTTCGAGCGGGCCTGGGACCTGGGCCACGTCGAGGGGCTCTATGCCAGCGCGGATTGTCTGCTCCTTGGGCGGGGGGCTCCACGTGACGTGCCGCGTGGGCTGCGCCTCATGAAGGAGGCTGGGCGGGCCGGGAGCAGTTTGGCCTGGAACAGGCTGGGACTCGCCTACGCCGGTCGGCTGGGCCTGAAGATCAAGAAGGACCCGGCGCGGGCCCTGAAGTACTTCTTGAAGGCAGCCGAGGGGGGCTATCCGGCCGCCATGCTCGCGGCCGCTGAGAGGCTCGAGGAGAAGGGGGATCTGCTCGAGGCGCGTCGCTGGACCTTGGAGGGCGCGAGGCGGATGGCTGCTTCGGACCTCGAGAAAGGAGACGAACTGGCCTCTCGGGAGGCGACCGAGTTCTTGGCCACAGGAACCTATCGGGACGCGATCGAGCTCTTGGCCGAGCGGGCCGATCGGAAGGGCTCACGCGAGGGCGCCAAGCGGTGGTCGGAGCGAGGTCGCGCCCAGGATCCGCCCCTCTGCCTGGCGCTCTCAGCTCGTCTGGAGCGAGGCCAGGAGAGCTCCAACTGGAAGCAGGTCGCGGACTGGTATCGCCAGGCTCACTCAGTAGGGGATCCCGAGGGGAGGTTCGGGCTGGCCCGCTGCCTTGCCCATGGGCGGGGCGTCGAGCGCGACCTTCGTCAGGCGAAGCAGCTGATCGAGGAGGGCCGGGCTGAGTTCCCGCAGCGCGCGCTCCTCGAGGACGTCGTGATCGCGGCTCGGGCTGGCGAGCGAGAGTCCCTCGGAGCCTTGTTCGTGGAGTTGCGGGAACTCGAGCGACGAGCGCTTCCCGCCCATGAGTGGGGAGAGCTGGGCCTCGAGCTCTTAGAGGCTTGCTCGGGCTTGCCTGTGGAGGAGGCGCGACCGATCTCTGCCGCCATGGTGCTTTGCTTCAGGAGAGCCGCGCCCGCTACGAGCGTCGACCCTCGTGTCCCCTTTGTGGCGGCTGATCTCGTCGAGCGCGGGGTCTACACGCTTCCGCCCGACGCGCCCCAGAAGCCTGGGGAGCAGGTCACGAGTTGGTATGGCCGAGCGGCGAACCTTCGGCACGGCCTAGCCTGCCGACGCCTCGCGCAGCGCTTGATCCACGGCGTGGGCACCACCCAGAACGTCGGTAGGGGACTCGAGACTCTCCGCACGTCTGCGGAGCTTGGCGAGATCTCGGCCTGGGAGGTCCTCGGCGATCTGTATCGCGAAGGCTTAGGGCCCAAGCTCAAGGTCAACCTCCGCAAGGCCGAGGCCGCTTATCAAAGAGGTGCCGACGCGAGCTTCGAGGGCCGTGGCTCCGTCGCGACCCGAGGCAGGCTCTACGCCAAGCTGGGGGGCATGCTCCTGAAGCGGAAGGAGGTCATGAAGAAGGGGATCATGTGGCTCGAGCGCGGGGTCGAACTCAAGGCGCCCCTGGCGGAGATCGGCTACGGCGCCTGCCTGCTCTTCGGGCGCGGCGTCAAGCGTAACGCTGCGCAAGGCCTGGCGCGCCTCGAGCCGCATGCGGCCTCCTACGTCCTGGCCTGCGAGGCTTTGGCGATGGCCTATCGGCAGGGGGCTGGGGTCGTCGCGAACCCCGACAAGGCGCGGGAATACGCAGGCCTGGTCGAAGCGCTGCGTGCTCAGGGGGCCAAGCGCTGGCCCGGCCCGCCGCGCTAAGGCGTCGCTACTCGGCGGGCCTGGCTCGCGTGATCACCGAGTCGACGCAGTCGAGGAAGGTCAGGAGGGTGTTGGCCAGCTCGCCAGCCTCCTGCGGGCTCATGCTCTCGAGCTTGGCCCCGACCTGAGCTGTCCCGAGTTGACGGCGGAGGCTCTCGCGGGCTTGCTTGAGGTTCTCGAAGGCGGCTGCCTTGAGGCGGACTTGATAGACCTGGGCCATGGGGTGCCTCTGTGGGCTGAGTGTGGCTGGGGTGAAACGAGGACTCCCCCGCGGGGTGACCACGGGGGAGTGTTTGGTTTAAGGGAGAGGATCTCGCAGCGCGAAGCGCGAACGAGGCGTAGCGAGAGCCCTCCCGCGCCTTGCGGCGCGGGTTCCCTTAGCTGAGAAGGCTTCCGGGGAGGGAGGCCAAGGCCGATTAGGCCTTCGCCTTCGCCTTTGCCTTCTTGCCCTTTTTGCCCTTCTTGCCCTTCTTGAGGGTGCCCTCGGCCTCGGCCTTGGCGAGGCGCTCGGCCTTGGCCTTGGCGCCGCGCTTGCGGGTCTTCTTCTTCTTCTCGCCCGTCTCCTTCTTGACGACGATGCGCTCCTTGAGGCGGGTCGCCTTGCCGATCCGCTCGCGGAGGAAGTAGAGCTTGGCGCGACGGACGACGCCGTGACGCTTGACCTTGATCCCGACCATGGCGGGGCTGTGGATCGGGAAGATCCGCTCGACGCCCTCGCCGGCCACGATCCGACGGACCGTGAAGGTCTCGCGGAGGCCGCTGTGCTTCCGGGCGATCACGATCCCGCTGAAGATCTGGATTCGGCTCTTGTCACCCTCGGTGATCCGAACCGAGACGTCGACGGTGTCGCCGATCTCGAACTCGGGGAGCGTGTCCTTCTTGGTGTTTCGCGCTTCGATTTGCGCCATCACGTCGTTGCTCATGATTGGCTCCTTGTTGTGTTCTTCTTCAATGCTCGTCCCTTAAGCGGGAGGAGGCGTGTTCTCGTCGGCAGCGGGGCTGCCCGGGTCGTCTTGGCTCTTTGGGCTCTTGCGGAGGAGGTCGGGTCGGCGAGTCAGCGTTCGGAGCATGGCCTGCTCGTGTCGCCACTTGGCGACCTTGCCGTGATCTCCTGAGAGCAGGACCTCGGGGACTTCCATGTCCCGATAGACCCGCGGGCGCGTGTATTGCGGCCCCTCTAGGATTCCACGGTCGTTGGCGAAGCTGTCGTCGCGCGCACCGTCGGGGGCTCCAAGCGCTCCGGGAATGAGGCGAGTCAGGCCGTCGATCACGACCATGGCTGGCACCTCGCCGCCCGATAACACGTAGTCCCCGATTGATACCTCCAGTGGCTCGAGCCCGAGCCTGATTCGTTCGTCAAAACCTTCGTAGTGTCCGCAGAACATGCTCAGCCAGGGCGCTCGCGCGAGCTCCTCCAGGAGAGGCATGTCGAGAGGTCTCCCTTGAGGAGAGAGCAGAATCCGCAGCGGCAAGCCCGAGAGCCCGGCCTCGTGTCCCTTGGCGACGATCGCTTCGTCGCAGCGGAACACCGGGTCGCAGGTGAGCACCATGCCCGGGCCTCCTCCAAAGGGGCGGTCGTCAACGCTCCGGTGCCGGTCGGTCGTGTGCTCTCGGAAGTCGTGCGTGTGCACGTCCAAGAGCCCGTCGCGGCGAGCGAGGCGGACGATCCCCTCGTTGAGGAAGCCGTCGAACATGCCGGGGAAGAGTGTCATGACGTCGATTCGCATGAACCTCTTCTCCCGCAGCTCGGGCTACCCGCGGAAGCGCTCTCCTCTCAGAGAGAACTCCCGTGAGTGCTAGCCGCCAGCCTTCTTGGCTTCGCGCATTTCCTTCTTGGTCAGCTTGGCCTTGCCTTGCTGCTGAACGGCCTTGATCTGCTTCGCGAGCACGGCCTTCTTCTTCTTCTCTTCGCGCTGGACCTCACGGACCGCCTTCTCCTCGGGGGTCAGGCCGCGCTGCTTCTGGCTGCCGGGGATCGCGATCCCGTTCTGCAGCAAGATCGAAGCGACGGTCTCAGAGGGCTTGGCGCCAACCGAGAGCCAGTACTCGATCCGCTCACGGTTGAGCGAGTACTTCTTGATGTCGTCGGTCATGTGGGGGTCGTAGTGACCGAGCTCTTCGATCGCGCGCCCGTCACGACGGGTACGAGAGTCGAAGGCCGCGAGGCGGAAGAATGCTCGGTTCTTGCGACCGAGACGCTTGAGTCGGAGACGAACTGCCATGGGTAACTCCTCGAGAGCGAGCGCCTAGCGGCGCTTGCGCCTCTTCTTGTCTTTCTTTGTCTTGTTCTTCTTAGGGCGCGGGGGCTTACGTCCACCGCGACTTTGTCGCATGAGGGCCTTCCCGCCCGGGAGCTTGGGAAGAGCCTGTTGGATTCCGCCAGGGGTCATGAGGGCGCCGAGGTCCTCCATGCCGCCGAACTGGCTGACCATGCGCTTCATGGCCTTGAATTGCTTGATCAGGGCGTTGACGTCGCGGACGTCGGTCCCGCTGCCGCGCGCGATCCGGCGCTTGCGGCTGCCGCCGCTGCGGCCGCTGAGCAGGTCGGGGTTGCGCCGCTCGGCCTTGCTCATGGAGCTAATGATCGCCTCGACGGGCTTGAGCTCGTCGCCGGAGAACTCGACGTTCCCCATGAGTCCGCTCATGCCAGGGATCATTCCCATGATCTGCTTGAGCGGCCCCATCTTCTTGACCATTTGGAGCTGCTTGAGGAAGTCGTCGAAGTTCCAGCGGCCCGACATGAGTCGATCGGCGCTGCGCTCGGCGTCCTCTTGGCTAATGTTCTCCTGGGCGATCTCGACCAGGCGGACGACGTCGCCCATACCCAGGATTCGCTGGGCCATGCCCTCGGGGCGGAACTCCTCGATTCGATCGAGCTTCTCGCCGGTGCCAATGAACTTGATCGCCTTGCCCGTGACGGCCTTGATCGAGAGCGCCGCACCGCCGCGGGTGTCGCCGTCGAGCTTGGTCAGGATCACGCCGCTGACGTCGAGGGTGTCGTTGAAGCCCTTGGCGGAGTTGACGGCGTCTTGGCCCGTCATGGCGTCGCAGACCAGGAACACGTTCTGTGGCTTGAGGCGGGACTTGATGTCCTCGAGCTCGGCCATCAGATCGTCGTCGATCTGCAAACGTCCTGCGGTGTCGAGGATCACGACGTCGCGGCCGGTCTCTTCGGCGTGCTTGACGCCGTTCTGGCACACGAGCGCGGCTTGCGTGCCGCGCTTGAACATGCCCGTCAGGCCCTTTTTCTGGGTGCCTGGCTTCTCTGAGTAGACCGGGACGCCGAGGCTCTCACCGAGGACCTTGAGCTGGTCAATGGCGGCTGGGCGCTGGAGGTCAGCCGCGACGAGGAGGGGCTTGCGCTTCTTCTTCTCGACGAGCCACTTGGCGAGCTTGCCGGTCGTGGTCGTCTTGCCGCAGCCCTGGAGCCCGACCATCATTACGATCGTGGGGCCGGCGCCCTCTGACTCCTGGAAGCGCGTGTCGATGGGCCCCATCAGGTTCACGAGCTCGTCGTGAACGATCTTGACGATCTGCTGGCTGGGGTCGACGCCCTCGAGGACCTTCTCTCCGATCGCAGTCGCCTGGATCTTGTCTATGAACTGCTTCGCGACCGCGATCGAGACGTCAGCCTCGAGGAGCGCGCGACGAACTTCGCGCAGACCCTCGGAGATGTTGTCCTCGGTCAGCTTCCCCTTCTTGGAGAAGCTGCGGAGGGCACCCTGCAGGCTGTTGCTCAACTGGTCGAACACGTGTTCGTTCCCGCTGGAGAGAGGTAAATGGACGTAAAGGCTCTATTCCCAACCGATGGTCGGGGCGGAGCGAGGAGCGAGTATAGGGAGGCCTCGGGGGCACGCAAGTACAAGAATCAAGCCCTCTTCAGCCTGAGAGCCCATCTTCGGGGGAGCTGAGTTGCCGCCACCTCGGCTTGCGGCAAGCGAATCGGCGTGGGCAGCGTGAGTCTCAGGACTCAACCTGCGTGGACTCTCGTTTGAGGCAGCTTAGACTCACGGGCTGAGGTGTAGCCGTGGACGACTTCCTCTTCCAGATTCTGATCGCCGTGGTGGCCTTGGTGGCTCTAGCCCGGGTCAACCGGCTCGCAACCCGCGTCAAGAAGCTGGAAGAGGAAGTCCATCGCGTGCGCTCGAGGACCGAGGCCCCCTTAGGCACGGGCGATATCGCTCAGAGCTCCCGAGAGCTCCTCGGTTGAGGAGGGCCGGGCCTATGCGACTGGGCAGCCTTCCCGTCCCCTACGTAGAGCTCATATCACGCCCGCTCAGCGTGAACTCGACGCTGGCCCGACCTCGCTACTGAGCAGAAGCTGAGCCAGAGGCGTCGAGGTCGTCGCTCAGTCGCGAGTGTGCTCCGAGAGGAAGGCCCAGATCACCTCGGCGCCGTCGATGTCCATGTTGGTGGCGCCGACGAAGGGTGCCCTCGACCCCGCGCTCCATGACGTAATAGGGGGCGCCTTCGTGGAGCCCAGCGTCGTGGATCGCGACGACCCCGGGGTGCTTCAGCCCCGCCAGGAGCCGGATCTCCTGGAGGAAGCGGGTCGGGTCGGGGTTGGCCGCGCGGTCCATGAGCTTGAGTGCCGCCTCGCGGTCCAGGCGTGGGTCCCGGACATGGAATACGGTCCCGGCTGCGCCCTGCCCGATCACCCCAATCACCTCGTAGCGACCAATGGTCCAGCAAGTCTCGCGGAGCAGATCTGCGGGCAGGAGGTCGGCTGCGAGGGCCCGCAGGGCGAGCTCGCGGTAAGAGGCGCTCATATTGTTCTTCTGCGGGGAGCTGTCGGCGCGGCATTGCCCCGAGCTCCCTCCCTCTCAGCTTAAGCGGAGTCCAGCCTCGGACATCTCACTCGGCAAGAAGGCGCGACCCTCCAGCTAGCTAGGCGGCTCGAAGGGCTGCCTGCCCGTCCTTGACGTAGAGCTCCAGCTCGCGGCCGTTCATCGTGACCACGATCCGCTCGACCTCGCCCCGCCGGAGCAGAAGCTGAGCCAGAGCGGCGTCGAGGTCGTTCGCAGCAGCCGGGCGTGCCAGCTGTGGCTGGGGCCGGGCCCGGCGCGCGGTCATCTTGGGTGGCGTCGGGCGCTTGCGGAAGCGCTGGGTCGCGGGGACTGGCTCGGAGCCGGGAGGCGCGCCGATTCCCTCGCGGAGGCGGACCGTCGAGCGCGGAGCGCGGTGCGGCTTGCGCCGGATCCGGGACATGTCGACGCCATCGGCGAAGGCCTCGCTGAAGTCCACGCCCTTGGCCCAAGCCCGCTTGACGTCAGCCCCGCGCATCTTGGCGCCTTTGAGCTGAGCGTCCTCCAGGTTGCAGTCGCTGAGGTCGGCCTCGCGGAGGTCCGAGCCCCGCAGGTCCGCGCCCTCTAGGTTGCTGCCGGTCAGCTTGGCGCCCCGCAGGACGGCGCGCTCGAGGACCGAGCCCTTGAAGTTGGCGCGGCGGAAGTTGATCCCCGCCAGGCGGGCCCCGCTCAGGTCGACCTTAGAGAGCTGAGCGTTGGCGAGCTCGACGCCGCGGAGGTCGATCCCGCGCAGATCGACGAGGCCCTCGGCGACCCCCGGACGGCGGAGCTCGACGACGGCATCAGCGACGTGGCGGCCCTCGCCGTGAAGAATGTCCTCGACCAAGTCCGCCAGCGCGGCTCTACCTCGAGGCGTGAACCAGCGGATCGTGAGCTGGCTGTCGGGGTTTCGAGCCGTGCGGCGGGTGCGCTTGCGCAGGACGTGTTGGCTCTGGTCAGGCGTGGTGGCGTCGCTCATGAGGCTCTTTCCGAGGGTGATCCCTCACTCCTATCGGCCCCTTGGCTCCGATCCTTAAGGGTTTGCGCCGAACTGGCCGCCCATCAGGCGATTTCTGCCACTGCGGCAGTGACTCAGGGTGTCTATGATCGATACGTGTTGGGATTCGACCGCAGGGCGGTCGGGGCACGCCGCTTGCGCAAGGGCCTGCTTCGAGGAGCACAATGGACTTCGACGGCTGGACCTATGACGACTTCTTGCGGCGCCTCGAGGCGATCCGCAACTTCGGCACCTTCGAGGAGCTCGCGAACCGCATTCCAGGCATGGACGCCCTCCTCCGCGACATGGACGTCGACATCAGCGGTCAGCTCGAGCCCATAGAGAAGATCCTGCGCGCCATGACCGCTGAAGAGCGCCTCGACCCCGAGCTCATCGAGGGCGTCGACGGCTACGAGCGCCGCGAGGCGATCGCTGAGCGGGCCGGGACCTCCCTGAGCGCCGTCGAGAGCCTGGTCTCGCAGTTCCAGCGCCTGCGGGAAATGCTGGCCGAGCGCTCCCTCGACGAGGTCACGCGCGAACTCATGGACGAGGCCGCGCCCCAGCGTGAGCCCTGGCAGGAATCGTCCGAGGCCTGGAAGGCCCCCAGCGACGAGGACGACGACGAAGACGAAGACCTCGCTGAGCTCGAGCAGCTCCTGGAGGCCCAGCTCGAGGGCGAGCTCAACGAGGAGGTGGAGTCCGAGCTCGCGGACCTCGACCCACCCAGCGAGTCAACAGAGGACGAAGTCGCGACCCTGACGGGGCCCCGCCTCGACGAACTCCTGCGCAAGATATCTGCCTCTGGCTTCGACTCCTTGACGCCGACCGAGCGCGACGACCTCGAGCGCGCGAGCGCGATCCTGCGCGACAGCTAGCGCGCCCTACTTCTCGCTCAACTCCAGAGCCCAGCGCCGGACCTGCGAGGGACCCGGCCAGCGGATCGCGAGGTCCTCGAGGGCCGCGAAGTCGCGGTTCCGCCGCTTCGTGAGGGTCGCCTCTCGGAGCAGCTCCAGCGCGAGCCCGAGTTGGCTGAGGTAGCTGCCGCGCTCAGCGGCAGCGGCCAGGCGCCGCTGGCCGAGCCTGGCCCGGCAGAGCGCCTCCCAGCGCAGGGCGTCGCTCCTGCGATAGAAGGGCGGTGAGGCCGCGTTGAGGTTGAGGAGGTGCGTTCGAGCCTTGGCGTCCTGGCCTCGGTCGAGGGCGTGGATCCCCTTGAGGTAGAGGAGGCAGAGCCTCGCCCGGCGCGAGCGCTCGGCGGGGTGGCGCCTGGCGGCCACCTGTTGGAGGACCTTGATATCCGCGACGCTCTTGCCCCGCCGGCCGAGATAGAGCTGGATCTCCGCGCGCAGAGCGACGAGCCGCGGCCAGTTCTCGGGGTTCTTGGCGAGGGCAGCGTTCAGGTGGGAGAGCGCTGGTTCGAGGCCGACCCCGCCTCGCTCGAACTCGACCCAGGCCCAAGCCAGGTCGTGATCGCGTCCGCTGGCCTCGAGCGCCTTGGCGTCGGTCCGGTCGTCTTGATCGAGGCCAACTCGATCTGCCGCCGTCGCCACGAGCCGCCTGCGGAAGCGCACGCGGGCTAGGAGGCGCTGCGCTCGCTTGGCTGGATCCAGCTTCTTCTTCGCGATGGTGGCGTTGAGGTCTTCATAGGCCAGGTTCCAGACCTCCGGACCGACTTGGTCGAGGTATTCCAAGACCAGGTCCGCGCGTTGGGCGCGCTCGTAAAGCGGAAGCCTGACCTGGGCCAGGCCGCGCAGGGCCGGCTCGATCGGGGCCCCGACCTCTTCGCCGTGCAGCAAGAGCTGCCGGGTCTGCTGGACGCCGCTGGTCCGGGTCGCCGCCAAGGCCAGGACTTCCCTGATCTCGCGAGCCAGGGTCTTCTTCTGGGCGGGGTCGGCGTTGGCGCGCATTCGACCGCGGAGGGCCTGGGCGAAGAGGATCGCGGGGCGGGCAGTCCAGGTCGCCTCGGTGATGGCGACTCGGAACCTCTCCCCACCCTTCGTCCAGTCTCCCGAGGCGTAGACGATCTCGGCGTAGTTCGTGGCCCAGGGGATCGGGACCTTGTCGAAGAGCTGGAAGGAGAGGTCCTCCGCTCGAGCATAGGCTTGGAGGACTTCGCTCAGGGACGTCTTGGACCCTTGGGCGAGGCGTCGCCGGTGACAGGTCGCCAGGACCGAGGCCGAGCCCGGGTCCCCTCGGCGGCTCCCCTCCTCGGCGACGGCGATCGCGGCCTCGAGGTTGCCCTCCGTTCGGAGCGAGAGGGCGTGGAGCCCGATGGCGTAGCGCGGGGCGGCGGGGTCAGCGCTGGCGATCTCCATTTCGGCTCGGACCCAGGCCGGATCGGCGTAGCGGAACTGCGTGAAGGCGCGCACGACTCGAAGCCGCGGAGACTCGCCCTGGCTGAGGGCTAGCTCGCTGCAGATCGGCGCCGCCGAGGCCGGATCCCCCAGGCTCTGGCTGAGCACGAGGGCCCAGGCCAGGCGCAGCTCGGGGTCCTTGGTCAGCTCCGCGCCCTCCTCCAGCCAGCGGAACCCGAAGGCGCGCGGGGAACTCAGCTGAACCACGACTTGGTCGTAGACGAAGTCCACGGCGTTGGCGCTCGGAGGGATCTCGAGTCGCTTGCGCAGGGCGTCTCGTCCGTAGCGCCCTTGGCGCGGACTCTGGGTCGTGGGTGCTGTGGGGCTGGAGCCTGGGCTGAGACTGGAGCTCGGGGCGGGGCTGGGACTGGAGCTCGGGGCGGGGCCGGGGGGGCGGAGAAGTCCGCTAGCGACGGTCCCTAGGAACATGAGCGAGGCGAGGGCGAGCGCGATCAAGACCGCGCGGCCCAGCTTGGGGCCGCGTCCACCGCCGGCCGCTCCCGCAGCCAAAGGAGACGCGCCGCTCAGGGCGTCACGGAGCTGGACCATGTCTTCGAAGCGCTGAGAGGGCTCCTTGGCCAGGCAGCGCATGACGCAGGCCTCCAGGCCCGCCGGGACGCCTTCGCGGAGGGTCGAGGGCGGGGGAGGAACAGACTCCATGACCTGGGTCAGGATCATGAGCGCGGTCGGGCCGCGAAAGGGGGCCGAGCCGACGAGGAGCGCGTAGAGGAGCGCGCCCAGCCCATAGACGTCGGTCGCGACCCCGATCGGGGTCTTGTCGCCGCGGGCCTGCTCGGGAGCCATGTAGGCGGGCGTGCCGATCAGCTGGCCCGTCTGGGTCAGGCTCTGGCGGTCGAGGAGGGGCTTGGCGAGGCCGAAGTCGGTCAGGATCGGTCCGCGAGGCGTGAGGATCACGTTCTCCGGCTTGAGGTCGCGGTGGAGGATCCCCAGGGCGTGGGCGTGGGCTAGGCCGTCTGCCAGGGCCGCCCCGATCTCGGCGACCTCGCCTGGGGGGAGGGGCCCGCTCCGGAGGCGGTCGCGGAGATCGCTCCCCTCCAGGAGGGGCATGACTAGGTAAGGGTGTCCCTCAGCGACACCGTAGTCCAGGACCCGGACCAGGGAGGGGTGCTGCAGCCTCCGGGCCGCGTGGGCTTCTCGGTTGAAGCGCTCGAGGGCGACCTCGTCGTCTAGGTCGAGGAGGACCTTGAGCGCGCAGCGCTCGCCGCTCGGGCTCAGGGCGGCGTGGACGACGCCCATTCCGCCGCGCCCGAGCTCCCGCTCCAGTCGATACCCGCCGAGGACCCGCATGCGCTCACTATGGAGGGGGCGGGTGGGCGCTGCCAGCTGACAAGGGCCTTGGCGCGCGCTAGAGCCTGCTCTGAGCCGAGACGTTAGGCCCTCAGGCGGCTATCCTGCACATGACCCCATCGGAGGAAGTCGTGCCCACCTATCACTACCGCGCCGTCGAGGAAGACGCAGCCTGCGACGAGTGCCGTGAGACCTTCAGCTTGCTTCAGAGCCTCTCGGATCCACTCCTGGTGATCTGCCCCAGCTGCGAGTCGCCGGTGCGGCGGGTGATTCGCGCGGCCGGAACGACCGTTGTGGACCCGCGCTACAACACCAAGAAGATGCTCTCGGACGGGAACCTCAAGCGAATGGGGTTCAAGAAGCTCGTCAAAGAGAGCGACGGCAAATACGTCGACGTCCTCCAGGACTGAGTCCGGTGTCTAGGCGCCGCGTCCGGCAACACGTCAACCCCTTCTCCTATCGGGGCCCGGTCACCGCGCCGCGCTGGGAGGAGACCTTCCCCAACCCCGATCTCCCCCTCGAGGTGGACGTCGGCTGCGCGCATGGGGACTTCCTGATCGAGCGAGCGCGGGCTACGCCAGAGAGCAACTTCCTCGGCCTCGAGATCCGCAAGCCCATGGTCGAGCGGACCAACGCCAAGCTGGCGCGCGAGAGCATGGACAACGTGCGGCTGCTGCAGTGCAACGCGAACCAGGCTTGGCGCGAGCTCTTCGCTGGGCGGCCTCTGCGCCGGGTCTACGTCCACTTCCCCGACCCCTGGTTCAAGGCCAAGCACCACAAGCGTCGGGTGGTCCAACCCGACTTCGTGGCCGCGATCCGCGAGACCCTCGAGCCCGGCGGCGAGTTCCGCTTCATGACGGACTACCAGAGCTACGCAGAGGACGTCCGCGAGCTGATGTCGACCCAAGAGGGCTTCGAGAACCGCTACGGGGCTGACGCCCAGGCGCCTGAGCGAGAGGAGGGCTTCCCCCTCACGCACCGCGAGGAGTGGCACTCCTCCCAGGGGCACCCGGTCTATCGCTACGTCTGGACTCGAACCTGAGCGGCGGCGATCTGAGCGGGAATCCGCCCAGCCCTGAGACCGTTCCAGGCGACGAAGGAGGCCCAGTGGCCGCGTCGCCAGAGCTAGAGATCGCCGAACCTGGCCAAGCCCCACCGCCAGGGGGGTCCGCCTCCCCGGCCGCCAAGCGCGTCCCTTGGCCGAGCTTGGTCCTGCTCCTGATCGTGGCCCTCGTCCTCTGGAACTTCCGGCCCCTCGTCCCGAGCGAGGCCCCCCTCGGGCAGGCGCCGCCGGCCCTGGAGGGGATCCGAGCCTGGCTCGTGCCGACGGGGGCCAGCGCTGCACCGACGGTCTCGGGGAAGCTCGACTTCACAGCCCTCGAGGGGCGCGTCGTGCTCCTCGAGTTCTACGCGACCTGGTGCCCGCCCTGCAAAGTCAGCCTGGCGGCCCTCAACGAGCGCCCCCCCGACCCGGACCTCTGCGTCGTGGCCCTGACGGCTCCCGACAAGAATCAGAGTCCGGCTGAGATCCGCGCCTTCGCAGCGCAGCAGCGCTTCCCGACGGCCCTCGTCACGAGCGAGGCGCTCCGCGCCTACGGCGTCCGTCAGATCCCCTACGCTGTCGTCGTGGGACGAGACGGGCAGGTGGCCTGGAAGGGGAACCCCCTCGAGAGCGGCTGCCAGGACGCGATCGAGGCGGCTCTAGCGAGCCGTTGACCCTCCCTTCTTGGCCTCGATACTGGAGGGCATGAGAGACCCCGAGAGACACAAGGAGTGGGCGCGCTCCATGATCGCCAAGCACGGCTGGGGCGTCCTCGGGATCGCGGGAGAGCAGGACCCCTTCAGCTACACCGTCGGGTTCCACGACAGCCTCCAGCACCCAGAGCTCCTCCTCTCCGGCATGGAGCGCGAGCTGGGGGGCTCGGTCCTCAACAGCGCCGGAGCCGCGATCCGCGAGGGGGAGCGCTTCTGCGCCGGGGACCTGAGCGAGGCTGTGCTCGAGGGCTATCCGGTCGCGTTCGCCCTCGTGCCGATCGACTTCTATTACGAGGAGTTCGGGGCCCTCAAGAGCTGGCGAGAGGGGTTTGGGTTCACGGTTCTGCAGTGCGTGTGGCCGGACCGAGAGGGGCGCTTCCCCTGGTCGGGGGGCAGCACCGCGCCGCAGCGAGTGCGCGAGGCCTATTGGTGGACGAGCGCCGCTCGCTCCGAGACCGACGGAATCTGGGAGACGGCCCGCGCGGTCGCGGCAGCCTCGCTCAACGCGACCTGCCGGCTCCACGGCCTCGACCCGAAAGCGCAGGCCGAGCAAGGGGCTCTTCGCTGGGGGATCGAGCTGCGCCCTGAGTTCATGGACGCCTTGCACGCAGCCGAAGCCAACGCGGCCCATCTCTCGGCCCAAGCGACCTTCGACGCGGTCCACGAGCTCCTGCCGGCCTTCGTAGACCTCGCCCTCGAGTCTGAGGACGAGGAGCTGAGGGAGGCCTTCGGGAGCCACTTCTACATGCGCGCGCGGGGGACGCTCTGAGGAGGGCGCCGCCCCTTTCGTAGCACCCGAACCCCAGGATCGCCGCTAGACTCCGGCGTCGCTGCCGGGCGACCTGGAGGAGAGACGTGGCGGACTTGCCACCGGAAGTGAGCGACGCCGTCGCGCAGCGGAGCGAGAAGGGCGTCCTGCTCCAGCTTGGCGGCTGTGGCGGCTGCATTCTCTTCGCTCTGCTCCTGCTCGGGCTCTTGGCCTACGCCATCGTGGCGGCCGATCGCGACAGCCAGCGCGACCCCGAGTCTGCGGCCGCGAGCCTGCAACAGATCGTGCCCTGCACGATCCCCGAGGGCTACCGCGGGTTCCGCGGGATCGCGCGCGAGGGTCGCCGGATCGTCCTCGTCGTGCCCCACACCCACAGCGGCCTCAAGGTCCCCCTGACCGGGCGCTTGACCCTCTCGGTCTGGACCTTCGACGGACCCCAAGCCGACCTGGGCGAGGTCCAGACCTACTGGGAGAGCAAGCTCCAAGAGGCTTGGCTGGCCGAAGGCGTCAAGCCCAAGGCCGAGTCCAAGACGACGCTCCAGGTCCGCGGCGAGCCCTGCGAAGCCCGCGTCCTGAGCTACGAGGGCGGCTTCGACAAGGAGGCCCAGGTCCGCCTCGTGATCCTGAGCTTCCCGCGGGTCGCGGGCCAGCCGGGCGAGATCGCGGTGGCCGGGATCGGGGGCGAGGAGCGCTTCGACCAGGCCTCCCTCGACGCCTTCTTGAAGCTCCAGGCGCCGCAGTGAGGCGCCCTCGCGTCTACGTCCTCGTGGGACGAATCCTGACGCTCGCCAGCTTGGCTCTGGTCGGCTGCGTTCAGGAAGAGGCCAACTGGGAGCCTGCGCCCCAGGCCGAGCCTGCTCGAGCGGGGGTCCCCAACTATCGAGCCTGGTCTCCTCGGCTGGCTCAGGGGGGTCAGCCTGCAGGGGACCCTGGCTACGCGGCCCTCGCGGCCGAAGGCGTCAGCCTCGTGCTGAGCGTGGACGGGCAGCCCCCCGACCGAGCGGCGGCGGCGCGACACGGCCTGCGAGTCGCCCACGTCCCCATAGGCTACGACGGGATCGACGAGGCTGAGGCCCTCCAGATCGTGCGGGCCTGCCAAGAGGCGCCCCAGGGGAGGGTCTTCATTCACTGCCACCACGGCAAGCACCGCGGGCCCGCTGCGGCGGCCTTGGCGCGGATCAGCATCGAGGGGGTCAGCAACGAGGAGGCGGTCTCGGGGCTCGAGGCCAGCGAGTGCAGCCCGCGCTACAAGGGCCTCTATCAGGTCGTGCGGACCTTCAAGGCCCCAGACCCCGCAAGGGTCGCGGCCTGCCCAGCGCCGCCCGAGGCTGTCCGTCCCAAGGGGACGCGCGCGGCCATGGTCGAGCTGAACCAGCTGTGGGAGGGGCTAGAGGCGGCGCGTAAGGCGGGCTGGCGCCGACCGCCTGAGCACCCCGACGTGGATCCGCCCTACCAAGCAGCCCTGGTCTGGGAGTCGCTTCGCGAACTCCACCGTGCCGGCTTCGCGGACGAGGCGCGGGCAACCCGCTACACAGACCTGGCGCGCGCTGGCGAACTGGACGCTCGGGAGCTGCGTAACGCCCTCGAGGCTGGACGTCTGCCCCTCGCTAGCGAGCGCGCTGCGATCCTGGCGGAGCGCTGCGACGCCTGCCATGCGGAGTTCCGCAACTAGGCGGAGAGAGCGCTTCGGAGGGGCGGGCTGTGGGCAGCGACTCACGACCCGCCCTCCACCCAGCGCGCTCGGGACTACTCCCGCTCTCGCGCGGCGTAACGCAGCAGGGCTCGCGCGCTCAAGACCTCGCGGCAGGACTCGAGCTTGCTGTCCGCGCTGAGCTTCAGGAGCCGCTCGCCCTCCGCCTTGTCCCCTCCGAGGAGCTCGGCGGCGCCGGCGTAGAAGGCGGCCTCGCTGCGGGAGAGCTCGGCGTCGAAGCGGGTGGGCGCCTTAGCGGCGGCGGCGAAGAGGACCTTCGGGCTGAGGTTGCCCAGGAGAAGCCTGACCAGGCCTCGCTGCCAAGAGTCGAGCTTCTGCTTCCTGGCTATGGCCTTCCGGCGCAGCCGCTCGCGGGCCTTGGGGCGACCCAGGAGCTTGAGCTCGGTTAGGTAGCGGTAGAAGAGGGCGTAGTGGGTGGGTGAGCGCTCGAGGTGCGGCGCAGCCAAGGCCAAGTCGGTCCCCTCGTCGAAGGCCTGGTCGAAGAGGAGGATCCCGAGGCCAAGCTCGCCTCCATGGACCTTGGCCTCGACGGCGCGGGCATACCAGCGGGCGGCCTCCCCCCGGTCGCGGGGGAGGAACTCGTGGCCCCGGGCGTAGTGCTCGGCGACTTGGAGCATGTTGGCGGACTGCCCCGCCTCGGCGGCCTTGAGGTGCCACCGGAAGGACTCGGCGGGGTCCCGCGGGACCCCCTGGCCCCTGTGGTAGAGCCTGGCCAGGTTCGACATGGCAACCCTGTGGCCGAGCTCGGCCGCGGCTCGATACCACCGGGCCGCCTCGACGTAGTCCTGCTCGAGCCCGGCCCGGCCTCCCTCATGGAAGACTCCGAGGTTGACCATGGCCGAGGTCTCGCCCGCTGCGCTCCCAGCTCGATACCAGCGCAGCGCTGCCGCTAGGTCTTTGGTCACGCCGACGCCGTTGTGGTAGCGGATTCCGAGCCGGGCCATGGAGGGACCGTCGCCGCCTTCGGCCGCCTGTCGCGTCAGGCGCGTCGCCTGGGACGTGTCTTGTTTCACGCCCTGCCCCCGCTCGTGCATTAGGGCCAGAGCCCCGGTGGCCCTTACGCCTCCTAGAGCGTGGGCCTTGCGATACCACTCGAGGGCGAGCTCGAGGTCGAGGCGGACTCCCTGCCCCGTCTGATAGGCCGTGCCGAGGCCGGTCATGGCCAAGACGTCGCCCTGGGCTGCGGCCTTGGACAGCCAGACCAAGCCCTGCGCCTTGTCCGCCTCGGTGTGACCTACTTCGCCCGTGAGCAGGAGCCGCCCCAGGTAGCGCATCCCGACCGGGCTCCCCAACTCGGCGGCCTTGCGAAACCAGTCAGCGGCCGCCAGCGGGTCCTTCTCGACGACGCTCCCGGCTAGGAAGGCTTTGCCCATGACCACCATTCCCGCGACGTGGCCCCCCTCTGCGGCCAGGCGGTAGAAGCGCAGGCCCTCGGCCTGGTCTTGCTTGACCCCGAGGCCCTCGGAGTGGAGGAGTCCCAGCGCCATCAGGGCTCCCGCGTGACCCTCCTTGGCCGCTCGCCGATACCAGGCCGCGGACTCGGCGTAGTCCTGCTCGACGCCAGCTCCTCCCCGATAGGTCTCGCCGAGCATGTACATCGCTGGGACGTCGCCTGCCCTGGCTCCGGCTCGGATCCACTTCAGCCCTTCAGCGACGTCGTGCTCGACCCCCGTCCCCTCCTCCCCCTCTGCGTAGTAGAGGACGCCGAGGTTGGTCATGCCGACGGGGTTGCCCGCCTCGGCGGCCTGGCGAAACCAAGCCGCAGCCCCCGCCTGGGGGAGGTCGCTGTGCTTGCCCGAGCTGTGCAGGAGCCCGAGCTGGAGCATGGACTCGGTCTGACCCGCAGCCGCTCCAGCGCGATACCAGCGAAGAGCTTCCTCGAGGTCGGGATCGACCCCGAGCCCTTGCTCGTAGGCGTTTCCGAGGTTGGTCATGGCCAAGGGCTCGCCCGCCTCTGCGGCCTGCTTTAACCAGCGCGCCGCGACGGAGAGGTCCTGGTCGGGCCCCTCGCTCGCGTAGTGGCCGGCGAGCTGGGTCATGGCCGCCGCCAGGCCCCGATCTGCGCTCGCTCTCAGCCAACGCAGGGACTCCTCGCTGTGGCGCGCGGCGTCGGGGCCGAGGCCGAGGAGCGTGCTCAGGTTCAACATAGAGAGCGCGTCCCCGCCCTCAGCCGCCCTGCGAAACCAACCCCTGGCTCGAATTGGGTCAGGGTCGGCGTAGAAGAGCCCCAGGCGGCGCATGGCTATGAGGTCGCGACCCTCGGCTGCGCTCCGATACCAACGCAGGGCTTGGGCCTCGTCGGGGTCGGTTCCTTGCCCGTTGAGGAGGAAGTCGCCGAGGTAGCGCTGGCCCCTGGGGTCTCCGGCCTCGGCCGCGAGCCGGGCCCAGCGGAGCGCCACCGCAGCGTCTCGGCCAGAATAGAGGGCGCGCCCGCTAGGATCGAAGATCGCGGCCAGGCTCGTCATGGCCCGCGGCTCGCCAGCCTCCGCAGCCTCCTGATAGAGGCGGATCGCCTCCTCGAGTTTCGCCTCCTGCTGGAGCTTCAGGGCGAGCGCGAAGAGCTCGGCAGGGGAGCGGGACGAGGCCTTTGCAGGGGGAGCCTGGGAGGTCTGGGTGGAGCTGACGCGGCCCTCAGGGCGCTGGCCAGCGGCCACCAAGAGCCCGGCTCCCAGCCCGAGGGTCAGGAGCACACCTGCTGCGAGAGGCACCCGACCTAGGCCACCCGCGCCTGCCTGAGCAGAGGGGCTCCCGACCTTCGCCAGCGACTCACGGAGGGCTTCAGCGGACGGGAATCGGTCCTCGGGCGACTTCTCCAGGCAGCGCAGGACGATCGCCTCGAGGTCGGGGGGGACGTCTACGGCCCGAGAGGGCGGGACTGGGCGCTGCTCCCGGGTCGCGACGATGATCTCGAACAGGCCCTCGGCTCGAATCGGCGGGTGCCCCGTCAGGGCGGCGTAGAGGATCGCTCCTACGCCGTAGACGTCGGTCGTGACGTTCGCCCGACCCCCTTCGCCCTCGGCCTGCTCCGGCGCCCAATAGCCGGGCGTCCCCTGGAGGGTTCCTGTCCGCGAGAGGCGGACCGAGGCCTCCTCGAGCTCCTTGGTCAAGCCGAAGTCCGTCAGGACGTAGTCCCCCGAAGACGTGCAGAGGACGTTGTCTGGCTTGAGGTCTCGGTGCAGGATCCCCCCCGCGTGAACGAAGCTCAGGGCGCCGCAGAGCTGAAGCCCGAGCTCGACGGTCTCTGCGCTCGAGAGGGGGCCCTGGGTCCGGAGGCGATCCTCGAGGCTTCCACCCTCGACTCTGCGCATGGCGAACCATGGCAGGCCGTGGTCCTCGCCGAGGTCGACAATGTTCACCACGCCCGGGTGCTGGAGCTTGCCGAGGGCGCCGATCTCGCGCTGGAAGCGCTTCAGCTGGTCCGGGCTCGCGCCCCGCCCCGCGACGAGGACCTTGATCGCGACCTCGTATCCGAGCTCAGGGTGCTCAGCGAGGTAGACGGTCCCCATGCCACCTTGCCCCAAGACAGCGGTGGCTCGGTATCTGCCGAAGACGGGGAGGGGCTGGCTCAAGGGGCTCCAGGGCTCGCGAGGAGCTCTCAGGATCCCAACGCCGTGTGTGGGCCGCAAGACCCTTCTTTGACCAGCCTCGGGCCGAAGCCCCTCGCCTGGCTCCGTCCGGCTAGCGCGAGTCGGCCAAGCAGCGCGCGTAGAGCTCGACGGGCTCTAGGAACACGAGGCTGACGGCCTTGCCGAGGCGGATCCGCGAGCCCGAATACACAGGCAGGCCGTCTTGTCCGGGCTCGACAGGGATATCCCCGACCTCGGTTCCATTACGCGAGTTTGCGTCGCAGATCCGCCAATCGTCGCCGGCTTGGCGGAAGTAGGCGTGGAACTTGCTGATCTTCTGGTGCTCGATCACGAGGTCGTTGTTGGTCGCGCGGCCGATCGTGATCATCATGCCGAAGGCGTTGGCGTCAGGCCGCTTGCGGACTGGGAGGATCATGGCGCCCTTGCGTTCGCCGGACTCCGTCACGATCTCTTTGGTGAACTTGACCGTCCGAAAGCCCGTGTCGCGGGCGCCGGTGGTCTGAGTGATCAGGACGTGAGGCACGTCAACTCGACCGAGGAAATCCTCCCTCGAGAGGCCTCCGTGGTTCCTGAGAAATGTCTGGTAGGGAATCACGATCCCGCTCCCAGTGCCGGGCGTTGAGCGGAAGAGTGTAATCCGACCAGGCGGAGGGGTGGCGTCTCGACGACTTTGCCGAAGGGAGGATCCTCTCCCTCGGGTCGGCGTCGCCAGCGACGGTGTGACCAGAGCCACTGCTCGGGGAAGTCGCGGATCGAGGCCTCCATGGCCGCGTTGATCCGCGTAGTGATCGCGAGGAGGTCGGCCTCCTTGTCGGGCGTCTTGGGGTGGTTGATCTCTTCGTAGATCCGAAGGCGATAGCGAAAGGGCGCCACGCGGTGGGCGGTCACGACCACGATCGGGGCCTTGGTCCGCAGGTGGAGGGAGGCGGGGGCCGTGCTGGTCGCGGCCGGGATCCCGAAGAAGGGCGCGAAGACCCGGTTCTGGCGCGCCTCTTGGTCGACGTTGATCCCGATCGCCTCGCCGCGACCGAGGGCCTTCTTCATGGACCAGATCGAGCCGCGCACGTCTCTAACGCGCTGCCCGCCGGCCTGCCGTCGTGAGAGGACGAATTCGTCGAGCTGTGGCTGGCCGCTGAACTTCGCGACGCTCAGGATCTTGAAGTCGATCAGGCCAGCCATGTGGCCGGCCAGCTCCCAGACGCCGGCGTGACCGGCGACGCAGATCATGCCCTGGCCTCGCTCGTAGATCGCGCGGAGCTTGGCCAAGTCCTCGGCCTCGGTGTGGTGGGCGAGGTTCTCGCGGGTCACGGCTGGCAGGCGGAGGAACTCCACGAGGAGCAGGGCCAGGTGCCGGTAGTAGCGCCGCTTGAAGGCCCTGAGCTCAGCCTTGGGAGGGACGGCGCCGCAGGCCAGCTCTAGGTTTCGCTCGGTCGGGTCCCCAATGGCCCAGAACACGAAGTGCAGGAGCGGAGCCAGGCGCGTCGAGAGACGGTAGGCCTCCCGCATGGGCATTCGCGCGATCCGCTCGCAGATCGGGCGGACCACGGCTAGGAGGGGTGGCACAAGCCAAGCGCGGCGAGCACGACGCTCACGTGATCGCTCTCCCACGCTTCCTCCTCTCCCGTCTGGGGGCAGGAGCATACTCGCAGGCAGAGGGGCTGGAGGCGCTCAGCGAACTCGGCGTCACGGGCTCGGTCCCGAGCGAGCCCTAGCGCTGCTAACCTCACGATATGACCAGCGCGGCACCTCAACCCGTAGAGCCAACCAAGCGACTCACGATCGATCCAGAGCGTCCTCTAGCAGAGGCCCTGCGGCGCGCCATGGCCGGGATCATTCGCTACGCCCAGACCCAGGCCGACTTGGTCGGTGAGGACTCAGAGAAGGCAGTCCACGGCTATCGCAAGTCGGTCCGCCGTTCGCGGGCCCTCCTCCGCCTCCTGCGAGGGTTGATTCCCGACGAGGAGCACGCAGCCCTGGCCGAGGAGCTGCGCGCGGCCATGCGGGAGACCTCAGCCGCGCGCGACGCCGACGTCATGGTGGGCCTCGTGGCGGGCCATGAGCGAAAGTCCAAGACGCGCCCAGCCCTCGACGCCCTCGAGGCCCTCCTCCGCGAGCAACAGGCCGCGGTCGTCTCTGAAGGACGGATTGTGCGAGCCCTTCGCGAGGGGAGCGAGCAGGTCGGCGGGGTCCCGCCCCGAGTCGACCTCCACCTCGAGCCGAACGTGGACCGGCGAGCTCTGCGCAAGGCCCTCGCCGACAGCCACCGTCGAGCTCGCAAGGGGTTCCGCTGCGCACGCAAGACCCTCGAGGACCAAGACATTCACGACTGGCGAAAGCGCGTCAAGGAGCTCCGCTATCAGCTCGAGCTCCTCGAACCTCTGACGGGGGAGCTCAAGGTCCACCACCGCCTCGCAGACCTAGCCGAGTCCCTCGGCGTCGTGACTGACCTGATCGTGCTCCGCGATTGCGCCCTCGCGCACCGCGCCCGCCTCCCAGAGGACTCGACGGCCCACCTGATCCGCAAGCTCGAGGACAAGATCCGCAAGAAGTCCGAGGCCCTCCTCGAGACCGCGGCGGACCTCTTCAAGCGCAAGCCGAAGGACTTCGCCGACCGCGTGTTGAAGGGCGTCGAGTCCGCGAGCACTTCGGGTCGTATTCTCTCGCCGCGGGGCTAGCCCCACCCAAGAGAGTCTCCCTAAAAGGGGTAGTCCAGCGACACGAAGGCCGCAGGGCCCTCGTCGCTAACGCCGACGTCGATCGAGGTCACGAGCTCGGAGTCGGGCACGATCAAGCGGATCGCGGCGCCCACGGCGACCTTGGTGTGCTTGAGCGTAAAGGCCTCGCCCTTGGCGAACACACGTCCGGCGTCGACGAAGCCCGCGAGCTGGAGGATCTGGTCCGTGTCGGCCAGGTTGTATTTGAGGACGTTGATCCGCTCCTCGAAGCTGACCACGTAGCCGTTCTGGTCGACGAAGCGCCCGTTGCCATAGCCGCGGATCGTGTTCTTGCCGCCGAGCTGAGTCTGCTCGAAGAAGGGAATGTTGTTGCCGGTCATGATCCAGCCCGAGAAGCGGGCGACCGAGACCATCCGGGCGTTGAACTTGGGAAAGAGCCCGATCAGGGTCAGGCCGAAGCGCTGAAAGCTGAGGTCGCTGCCAAGGGTGCCGTCTGAGAGTTCGTAGGTGAACTCGCCGAAGAGGCCCTCGCTGGGAGCGGTGAAGGAGTCACGCGTGTCGTAGGTCAGGCGGATCCGGTGGGCGTGGATCGAGATCCGGCCGTCGCGGACGCCGTCCACGTCAGGGTAGAGGGCGCGGGTGCTGGGGACGTCCTCGAGACGTCCTGGCCCGACGTTATAGCTGACGACTCGCTCCTGGAGCTCGATCCGCATATCCAGGGGGAGCTCGACGCCGATCAGAGCTGAACCGATCGTGCTCCTGAACACGTAGCTGCTCTCGTCGTCGTCCTCCGTGTCGTTGCCGATCCCGAAGAAGCGCGTGCTGAGCTCGGTCCGGTAGACGAAGCGAGTCTCGTAATAGAGAGCTTGGTTGATCCCGAACTCACGCTGGCGGAACTTGACCTCGTATTCGTCGTTCCCCCGGTTCGAGGTTCCGGCGTCCACCAGGAGGTCTGAGGTCCGGGAGAAGGAGCGGCGCATCCGGAAGATCGCGCCCACGCCGTCGATCTCGTTGAAGGTCACGTCGGGGGCGAGAATGTTCGTGATCCGGTTGACCTCCTTGAAGATCGCCGCACCGAGCAAACCGACCGTCGGGCCCTTGTTGGGGTCGGTGGCAATGATCGGAAGCGCGAGGGCGAAGAGGTTGAAGTCCTCGGGGAGGGGGTCGACCTGGCGGGCTTCCCCGATCAGGTGACTTAGGGCGGCGCCGCTCGCGCCGCCGAGGCCGACCGAGCTCGAGGGGTGGTAGGTGTTCGCGCCTCCGGCGCCTGCGCCGGCCAGGCCGCCTAGGGCAGCGCTCGCGGGAGAGGACTCGAAGTCGCGGAAGGAGCGCGAGAGCTCGGCCTGCCGCTCGTCGTATTCGGGGAGCTCGTAATCCTTGGTGAAGAAGTCGGTGATCGGGCCCCGAGGAACGGGGATCGAGCACCCTCCCGCCAGAAGGAGGAGGGCCGCTAGGAGGAGGAGCCGGGGCATGGCCGGCAAACATAGCCTGAAGGGCCTTTGGATCCCAACCCGGACATCGCCAGAGGTGCCACCTTCGGCACTTCGTTCGGGGCTCTCGTTGGGGCTCTCCGCTTGGCGGAGCGACTTGGCTTGGCTTAGCGCGCCTGGTCTCCCTCGGCTCACCGAGGGAGAACCAAAGAAAACAGCCCGGAGCGAGGCTCCGGGCTGCATGACCCTAAGGGGATTTGAACCCCTGTTTGAAGCTTGAGAGGCTTCCGTCCTGGACCAGACTAGACGATAGGGCCGGGTCGATCGGCGAATAATACCGAAGCCAGGAAGGTCGTCAAGCGCCGCGTCCATCGCCTCCCTCAGGAATTCTTGCGGGGGGTGGCACCCGACAGGCCTCCTACAGAACAGGCGTCTGAGCCCATATGAGCGGCTCGCTGGTGCCATTTCGCTGGAACATGGGAAACCCTCGCCTCTCCAGGCGCCTGGGGCCTGGTGCCAGCTTGCAGCCCCCCAAGGGCTTCAAGGAGACCCTGACCCAGCTGGCCGTCGAGGTCCTCCGAGCGGGCCAGGACGTGGACTTCGTGTTCGTCGGGCGCTCGCCCGAGAACCTCTACGACTTCCTCTCAGGGGCCCTGGCGGAGACGAGCTGGTTTGGGCGAACCCAGCAGCTTCAGCTCTCGCTGCACGAGCACGCTCCTGGCCGATTGCGGCGCCAGCACGCCGCGGCCCTGGCGCGGCTCTGGGGCTACTTCGAGTCCCTGGGCCTGACGCCCCCTCAGCTGCTGGAGCGCCCCCGACCGGTCGCCTTCGTGGACCTCGTGTTCGCAGGGCGGACCTTCGGAAATCTGCTCCGCCTGCTTCGCTTCTGGTCTGGAGGCGATCTGCGGCGCTGGGGACCAGTGCGCGATCGGCTGATCCTGGTTTGCATCGTCGAGCGCGGCCACTCGAGGTTCGAGCCCTGGGAGCCAGGTCACTCGCCGTGGACGGGAGAGGTCGCCGAGGGCGCTCTGCGCCGAGTTCCCCTCGACACCAAGACCTGGCGCTACTGGGCTGATCGTCAACCGAAGACGACCGATTCCTTCCCGCCGGATCGCTGGGACGACCCCGAGCAAGGCGAGCCCCCCACAGAGCGAGAGCGCCTCCAGGCGGCCAGGTTCGCGCGCTCTCTCTATCGCCTCGGCGGCTGGTCTCGGCGCCGCCTCGCGACCTCGCTGGCGGGTCGCAGGGGCGAGTCGATCCCGGTTTGGCGAGATCGGCTGGCGCGCGAGCTGGCTCCCTTGGGCAAACGACGTCGTCGGGGCCGCTGAGGGGAGCGAGCCTCTGGGCGGGATCACTTACTCCGCACCCGCGCCCAGACACCCGCAGGAGCTACTAAACTAGGCGGCCCCCACCTTGGAGTCGCACCGTGGAGCTACACCCCCAACCCTTCGAGGTCCTCCTCTTGCGCGCCCTCGAGGAGCTCGAGCGCAAAGACGCGATCTTCGACCTCCCGCGCAAGAAGTTCTGGCAGGGAAACCCTGAGCTCGACCTCTCCTGCACCTTCCGGGGCGAGGTCGCGGCCACGCCGGCCGGTCCGGCGGCGGGTCCCCAGAGCCAGCTGATCCAGAACATCGTGCTCTCCTACCTCGCCGGCGGGCGGGTGATCGAGCTCAAGACGGTCCAGTTCGACGACCGGCTGGAGATCCCGAGGCCCTGCATTGACGCGCGGCACGTCGGCTACAACGTCGAGTGGTCCCAAGAGCTGCGGGTCGAGGACGCGCTGGAGGAATACGTCGCGGCCTGGATGTTCCTCCGGATCCTGCGGGAAACAGGCGCCCTGACCGGCCCCGCCGCCAGCGAGCGGGTCCTCTTCGACATGTCCGTCGGCTATGACCTGGCCGGGATCAAGACCGCCAAGGTCACCAACTTCGTCCGCTCCATGCTCGACGCCAGCGAGGTCATAGACCGCCTCCGCGGCCGCCTGCGTGGGCCCCTGGCGCGCTTCCGCGACCTCGACTACGACCCCCAGGTCGCGGCCGGGATCACGCTCTCGACCTTCCACGGCTGCCCCGCCGACGAGATCGAGGCGATCGGCGAATACTTGCTGGAGGAACTCGGGGTCCACACCCTGATCAAGCTGAACCCGACCCTCCTCGGCTACGAGGCGGTCCAGGACCTGGTCTGCAACAAGCTCGGCTACGAGCACATTCGCCTCGACAAGCCCTCCTTCGAGCACGACCTGGCCTGGGAGCAAATGGAGGGGATCATTGGGCGCCTGGAGGGCAAGGCCCAGGCCGCAGGCCTGACCCTGGGGGTCAAGTTCACGAACACCCTCGTGGTCGAGAACACCGACACCTTCTTCCCCAACGACAAGATGATGTACCTCTCGGGGGCGCCGCTGCACGTGCTCTCGACGACCCTCGCGGCGCGCTTCCGCGAGCAGTTCGGGAACCGCTACGCGATCAGCTTCTCGGCCGGCGTGGACCGCAAGAACTTCCACGAGCTCGTGGCGGGCGACCTGGCGCCGATCACGACCTGCACCGACCTCCTCCGGGCCGGCGGCTACGGGCGCATGACGGGCTACCTCCAGGAGCTCGAGAAGCGGATGCTGAAGCTCGAGGTCAAGTCCCGCGGGGACTACGTGCTGGCCGCCCGCGGGCAAGGGGCGCTGGTCGCGGGCGAGGTCCTGGGCCAGGAGCTGGGGACCAAGGTCGCCGAGCACCTCGCGGGCGAGGGGCCCAAGGACGTCCGGGCCCTCTTGGCGGCCGCGGGCGCCGAGGACCGCTACGAGGACCTGGTCGCGGCGGCGGGGACCAAGAACCTCAGCGCCTACGCCAGCGAGATCGTGACCGATCCCCGCTACGGCTTCGCTAAGAACAACAAGGCCCCGCGCAAGATCGGGAGCGAGCTCGAGCTCTTCGACTGTATCTCCTGCGACAAGTGCATTCCGGTCTGCCCCAACGACGCCAACTTCTTCGTCACCACGCGACCGATCGCCCAGGCCTGGGAGCGGATCGTGGTCGAGGGGCCTGCCAAGGTCACGATCAGCGACGCGGCCGAGCCCTACACCGTCGAGCGCGACCACCAGATCGCCAACTACGCCGACTTCTGCAACGAGTGCGGCAACTGCGACGTGTTCTGCCCCGAGTCCGGGGGGCCCTACGTCCTCAAGCCGCGCTTCTTCGGGAGCGAGGGCAGCTATCGCGAAGCGCCCAGCCACGACGGGTTCTACCTCGAGCACGTCCAGCCCAAGGGGGCCCGCCTCCGCGGCCGGATCGAGGGCGTCGAGCACACCCTGGTCCGAGTCCCCGGCGCCCCGGATCGCTTCGAGGACGACGGAGTCGCGGCCGAGCTCGACCCAGACACGGGCAAGGTCCTGGGCGCGCGGCCCTTCTTCCGCACCAAGCCGGGCCACGAGCTCCTGACCTGGCGCTACCTCGCCATGCGGGCGCTCCTCGAAGGCCTCCTCGAGGCGGGCGCGACGAACCCCGTCGGCGCGGCGCACGCGGCCAGCGACCCTCGCGGCCCGCTCAGTCAGCTCCCGATCGCCGCGGTCTAGGGCGGTGGTCTTGGGGAAGGGGCCCGTCGACCCGCCTGCGCCGGATCCGCGCTTGAGCGAGCTCCGCCTGGTGGAGTGGGAATACGAGGGCGGCGACGAGCCCCGACGCGAGCTGGTCCCCGCCGCGGAGGTCGAGCGCCTCGTGGCGGCGGTCCTCGCGCTGCACCACGACCCCGGCCTGAATCCGCACAACGGCGAACCTGCGGCGCCCCTGCGGAGCCTGCGGGTCGGGCGACCGGCCCTCGGCCAGGGTTACTGGTGGAGCGCGGCGAACCTCCAGGACTCGGGGGAGAAGGCCCGCCTCGTGACCTGGCGCTTCGTGACCCGCTTCGAGCGCTCCGAGGCCGACCCCCCGGACCCTGTGTGAGCGAGCTCAGCTTCCGCTACGCCCGGCGCGAGGACCTCCCCGCGATCGTGGCGCTCCTGGCCGACGACCCCAAGGGCCAGACCCGCGAGGAGCTGAGCGACCCGCTCCCAGAGGCCTACTTCCTGGCCTTCGCGGCCATGGAGGCTCAGAGCACGCCTGAGCTGCCGAACGCATACCTCCTGGCTTGCCAGGGAGAGGTGATCGTGGGCTGCCTCCAGCTGACCCTGATCGCGGGCCTCTCGCGCCGGGGTCGCCTCCGCGCCCAGATCGAGGGCGTCCGGGTCTCCTCGGCCCACCGCGGCCAGAAGATCGGCCAGCACCTGATCGAGCGCTCCCTCGAGATCGCCAAGTCCCACGGGGCGTCCTTGGCTCAGTTCACCACGGACAAGTCACGTCAGGACGCTCACCGCTTCTACGAGCGCTTGGGCTTCGTCGCGAGCCACGAGGGCATGAAAAAGGAGCTCTGAGGCGTGCTCGGCCTCCGGGCAGCGAGGCGTCGGCCCCGCTAGACTCGGGCCCTGCAGAGGAGCCGCCCATGAGCGACGACGTCCCTGAGGTTCTGGTTTGGGACTGCGAGCCCTGCGGCCAGAAGGCCGTGATCGACTGCCCGATCTGCACCAACTGCGGGCAGCCCCAGCCTGACGACGTGGAGCTCTATCCGCCCGACGGGGCGGCCGAGGAGAAGATCCTCCTCGGGCTCTGGGACTGCACGAGCTGTGACGGAAAGGGGATCCCTGGCGATAAGTATTCCTGCCACGACTGCGGCGCGGGTCGACCCGAGGACGTCGAGTTCTACCGACCCGACGACGCCAAGGAGATCACGTCCGCCAAGGGCAAAGCGAACGCCAAGGCCGGCGCCGATTGGCAGTGCGAATACTGCGACCAGTGGGTCGCGGCGGTCCTCGACACCTGCCCCAACTGCGCGGGCGGCGAGATCGCGACCGGCAAGCGCCAAGAGGTCAGCGAAGAGGTCATAGACACCGAGGCCCTCCACGCCGCAGCCCTGGCGGCCTCCGAGGCTGCGAGCCAGGCCTCGGCCGCCGCCTCGGCCGCGATCCAGGCCGCGAATCCGGTCCAGCCCGCTCACCAGGGCGACGAGGAGCCCGGCGGGAGCGGCCTGGGCTGCCTCGTGATCGCCTTCCTCTTGGCGGCCTTCGTGTGCTGCGCCATGTTCTTCGGCGGCTCGAGCAAGGTCGGCGTGACCGTCACCGGGCACACCTGGAAGCGGGTTCAACAGATCGAGAACAACCAGGTCGTCAACGAGTCGGGCTGGGACAAGCCCGACGACGCCTTCGACGTCGAGCAAGAGCGCAAGGTCCACCACGTCGACAAGGTCAAGGACGGGACCCGGACCGTGACCAAGACCGTGACCGAGAAGGTCAAGGTCGGCGAGGAGCGCTACAAGGCTGGGGTCAAGCGCAAGGACCTCGGCAACGGGCGCTTCAAGGAGGTCCCGGTCTACAAGAAGCGCGCGATCTACGAGGAGCAGACCAAGCTGGTCCCGGTCAAGGAGCCGATCTTCAAGGAGGTCAAGGTCTACCAGACCCACTTCCGCTACAAGATCAAACGCTGGGTCCCGGGAGAGGCCCGCGAGCTCTCGGGCGAAGGCCTCGACGCCAAGTGGCCGAGCGCCACAGTCTCGGGCTCGAACCAGCGTCTGGGGGAGAAGAGCGCGGTCTATCGGGTCAAGCTCCGCGCGACCGAGGGCGGCACGACCTACAGCTTCGAGTGCGGCGAGGAGCGCTGGCGAAGCCTCAAGGCGGGCACGACCTGGGCCGCCGTCACCGAGGACGGCGAGGTCGAAGACCTCAAGCCGCTGGACTAGCTCATGGATTCGCGAATCAGGGAGCTGGAGCGCGCAGCGCTCGCCGGCGACGAAGAAGCGGAGGAGCGACTGCTTCAGGCTCAACTCCGCCTGGGCTCTCGCCTGGCGCGCTACGTCCGTGGTGAGCATGTCGCCGTCTGGGACGAGCTCTATGGAATGGGCTCTAGCGTCCGCGACCCGGAGGTCGTCGACGAGGCCGAAGCGATCGCTCGCGAGACCATGCGCCGCGTCCTGAAGAACGTCGGGATCTTGGAGGAGGGCCTCAAGAAGATCGGCTACCGCTTCGCCTTCCCCGAGAAGGTTCGGACGCCACCGCCTCCTGACAGCAGCGAGCGTCTAGAGGCGCTCGAGCGCAAGTGGGGCGGGCCCCTCCCGCTCAGCCTCCGCGCCTTCTACGACGTCGTCGGCGCGCTCTGTTTCAAGCAGGACGAGTCGCAGAATGTCCACGACTGGTTCAACGAGGCCCCCAGCGATTTGGAGCGGCTCGGCGACGACGATCCGCTCTGGGTGGACAGCCTGAGCGATCTCGAGGCTCAGGAGCCGGGTGACGACGGGCGGATCTACTTCTGCTTCGCCCCCGACATGTTCCACAAGGCGAACGTCAGCGGGGGCGAGAACCACCACGTGTGGCTGCCCGACGAGCGGGCGGACTTTCGAATCGTTGGCCTGCCGCGAGGGGCGAACGATCTCCTAGAGGGGGAAGACCTCGAGGCGGGCCTCGGCGAATGGGACTTTCCGCCGAGCGAACGCTTCCTGACGAATCTGCGCGAGTCGATCCTGGTCCGAGGCGGGTTTAGGGGTCGACCGGACTATGAGACGGGCGAGGAGGACGAGGTCCGTCCGATCCTGCGGGACTTGATCAAGGACCTAGTTCCCTTCTAGGCGCGCTCTCAGGGTCAGCCGGTGCTCTCTGGGTCGGTCGGCTCGGCTTCCTCAGGACCTCTCCGCTCGGAGGCCTAGCCCGCTTCCATCACCATTAGTGAAACAAGGACGTCGTACCTCGATGCCATAACGCTGTTGCGACACATCAAAACAGCAAACGAAGGACGACGACCTTGAAGACAGAGTGTATTCCCAGCGGCCTCGACTGCGGACACTTAGGGCGGCGCCAAATCACCCTCGGCTTCGACGGCGGCAAGCTCTCCAGCGACGGCGGGGCACCTCTGCTCCGCATGACTGAGGAGCGGGCGGGGATCCTCTCTGGGTTCGCCGCCGACTGTTTCCGAGATCACCGACTCCAGACTCGGGTCGAGCACTCGGTCAACGACCTACTCACGCAGCGGGTGTTCGGCTTGGTCCTCGGCTACGAGGACCTCAACGACCACGACCAGCTCCGCCACGATCCTCTCTTCGCGGTCGCCGTCGGCAAACAAGCACCCGAAGGCCGAAAGCGGCGAGCACAGCAGGGGCCTGCCCTTGCGAGCAGCGCGACCCTCAATCGCCTCGAGCTCGCCACGCCCGATCACGAGCGAGATCGCTACAAGAAGATCGAACTCGACTTCGAGGCCGCGGACCGCTTCTTCGTCCGCCAGTTCCTCAAGCGCTCCGGGGAGACGCCTCCTCCCGAGGTGATCCTCGACCTCGACAACTCGGACATTCGGCTTCACGGCCACCAGGAGGGGCGCTTCTTCCACGGTTACTACCGGAGCTACTGCTACCTCCCGCTCTACGTATTTTGCGGAGACCACCTCCTCGCCGCACACCTACAGACCTCCGACAAGGACGGCGCGAAGGATGCGATCACGGTCTGCAAGCTGCTCGTGGAGGAGATCCGAGCCAAGTGGCCCGAGACGCGGATCGTCTTGCGTGGAGACTCAGGCTTCTGTCGAGACGGACTCCTCTCGTGGTGCGAGTCCGAAGGCGTGGACTATGTCGTCGGCTTGGCGCGCAACTCGCGGCTTCAAGCCGAGATCGCCGACGAACTCGCGTTGGCCGAGGCGCTCTTCGAGTCGGGCGACTTCCCGGCGCGGGTCTACGCTGACTTCGACTACGAGACCCTCGACTCGTGGAGCCGACGGAGGCGTGTGGTGGGTAAGGCGGAGCACCTTGAGAAGGGCTCAAACCCGCGCTTCATAGTCACCTCGCTGCTACGAGACGAAGTCGACGCCCACGTGCTCTATGAGCACGGCTATTGCCCGCGCGGCGAAATGGAGAACCGGATCAAGGAGCAGCAGCTCTACCTCTTCGGAACGCGGACGAGCGGCGCGACGCTCCACGCGAACCAGATTCGGCTCTACCTTTCGGGCTTGGCCTACGTCCTCGTCCAGGCGTTTCGAGATCTTGGACTGGCTGGGACCAGCCTCGCCAAGGCTCGCGCAGACACGATCCGCGCCAAACTGCTCAAGATCGCCGCACGCGTCGAGGTCACTGTCCGCCGGGTCTGGGTCAGACTCTCTTCGACCTGCCCCTTCGCCAAGGCCTTCGCTGACGTCCACGCACGACTCTCTATGAGCCCCTTGGTCGTTATGTAGTGCACGCTCCGCAACCGAGACGAATCGCGCGCTCCCGGGCGAGAGGCCAGAGGACTGTCTGCCGCGGCAGAATTCTGTCTCGTATGCGCGTCAATGAGCGCTCTCGTCCCGCTGGCCTCCTGCCTGGCTTGCGAAGCCGGCTTCGCCATTCCGACTTCGCCGATTGTCACTCATGGTGATCCATGCGGGCTAG